>WBZP01003143.1_pt1 | contig 18204 bp, 15 predicted proteins | sample 5204301 | NCBI WGS metagenome assembly WBZP01 (sample SAMN12412401, study PRJNA552823) | activated sludge metagenome | isolation source: activated sludge from nitrification reactor of wastewater treatment plant... | place: USA: Pennsylvania | collected 2017 | reverse complement strand
CGTGGGCGGTCGCCCACCTCGCCAACCGGATTCCTACCCGACCGATACCCCATTCACCCGTCCCAACCCAGGGCAAATCCATGGCACTCGGGTGGGATACGTTGGTAGTTACGATAAATTTATAATCTGAATTTCAACAGTGCAAGTGTTTTTTTCTGTTTCAACTAATGGAAAAGATGAATCTTTCTTCTCCACACCATTATACTTGGAAAACCTCTAAAGGTAATTATTTTAAATCATATGCCCTTTTCTGAGATAAGCTGCGCTATCCAAGCAGGATAGCGGAATGCAGCTACAATCAACGGTAGGTTCACAACTCTCGCGGAGATTTCGACATGCGCGTTCTGGCGGCGCTGATTTTAGCGGGGGTGCTGGCGGCATTCGGCGGAATCGCAACGGCGACCACGCCCGCGCCCGGTCTGGCGCTGACGCTGGAAGTGCGCGGCGCTATTGATCCGGCCAGCCGCGATTTCATCCTGCGCGGGCTGACGCAGGCGTGGGACCGCAGCGCCGCCGTCGCGATTCTCAAGCTGGACACACCCGGCGGGCTGGACAGCTCGATGCGCGACATCATCCAGGCAATTCTGGCCTCGCCGGTGCCGGTGATCGGCTACATCGCCCCGGATGGCGCCCGCGCCGCCAGCGCCGGCGTTTACATTCTCTACGCCTGCCACCTCGCCGCCATGGCCCCGGCCACCAATCTTGGCGCCGCCACTCCGGTTCAGCTTGGCGGTCTACCGCTGCCGACCCCGTCCTCCCGCGAGCCAGCGAAGGAACCGGCCACGCCGAAATCCGGCGACCCTGCCGCCGCCCCATCGATAACCGCGCCCGCGCCCACCGACACCATGGAGCGCAAACTGATCAACGACGCCCGCGCCTATATGCGTTCACTGGCCCAATTGCGCGGACGCAACACCGAGTGGGCCGAACAGGCGGTGACCGAAGCCGCCAGCCTGAGCGCCCGCGACGCCCTGCAACAGGGCGTGATCGACCTGGTCGCCACCGACATCCCCGATCTGCTGCGCCAGGCCGATGGCCGGCAAGTGGCCGTGGCCAGCGGCAACCAAACGCTGGCGACTCGAAGCCTGACGATTGAAACCCTCGAACCCGACTGGCGCACCCGGTTGCTGGGGATGATCGCCCATCCCATGACCGCCTACATCCTGCTGCTGATCGGGGTTTATGGACTGATCTTCGAACTGGCCCATCCGGGTATAGCCGCGCCGGGGGTGCTGGGCGGCATCTGCCTGCTGCTGGCGCTGTTCGCCTTTCAGGTGATGCCGGTCAACGCCGCCGGGCTGGCGCTGTTGCTGCTGGGGCTGGCGTTCATGATCGCCGAGGCGTTCGCCCCCAGCTTCGGCGCGCTGGGCCTGGGCGGAATCGCCGCCTTCGTCGCTGGCTCGCTGCTGCTATGGGATGAGACCGGCCCCGGTTACCAAATCCCGCTCGCCCTGATTCTCGGTTTCGCCCTGGCCAGCGCCGGGCTGCTGATCGGCCTGGCGACGTTGCTGATCCGCCAGCGCGCCCGACCGGTGGTGAGCGGCGCGGAGCAACTGCTGGGCGCGGTCGGCGCGGTCATGGCCAACGATCCGGGGCGGGTCTGGATTCACGGCGAATCCTGGCTCGCTCGCGCCGGCCGGCCGCTGCGTCCGGGCGAGCGGGTTCGGGTCGCCCGCCGCGATGGGCTGACGCTGTTCGTGCAACCGCTGGATTCCGACACAGGAGAACCACCGTCATGATCTTCTTCAATCCCTTTTTTATCGCGCTGTTGATTTTGTTGCTGCTGGTCTTCGCGTCGATCAAGGTGCTGTACGAATACGAACGCGGCGTGGTGTTTTTCCTCGGCCGCTTCCAGGAGATCAAGGGGCCGGGGCTGATCGTCCTGGTGCCGATCATCCAGCAAATGAGGCGAGTGGATTTACGCACCATCGTCATGGACGTGCCCAGCCAGGACGTAATTTCCCGCGACAACGTCTCGGTCAAGGTGGACGCGGTGATCTACTTCCGGGTGGTCGACCCGGAGCGGGCCATCATCCAGGTCGAGGATTACTACAACGCCACCAGCCAGTTGGCGCAGACCACGCTGCGCTCGGTGCTGGGCCAGCACGAAATGGACGAGATGCTGGCGGGGCGGGACGAACTGAACCGGGACATCCAGAACATTCTGGACGCCGAAACCGACGTGTGGGGAATCAAGGTCTCCAACGTGGAAATCAAGCGCGTCGATATCGACGAGAGCATGATCCGCGCCATCGCCCGCCAAGCCGAGGCCGAGCGCGAGCGACGGGCCAAGATCATCAACGCCGAGGGCGAGTTCCAGGCCGCCGAGCGAATCCGCCAGGCCGCCGAGATCATCGCCTCCCAGCCGCAGGCCCTGCAATTGCGCTATCTGCAAACGCTCAACGACATCGGCATTCAGAACAACACCACGATAGTCTTTCCGGTGCCGCTGGATTTGCTCAAGCCACTGCTGACGATGGCGGAGCGGGGGGAATTGGAGCGACGCGGCTAGGCGGGCGCGGCAGGAACGCCAGTTCAATCAAGGTGTCCGCCGCCCGGTGGCGCTAAACTCGAAACGACTCTGGCCACTTCAGACCGCCACCATGCGCTTCCCGAACCTGCCGCGTCTCCTGCTTCTGCTGGTCCTGTTGCTGGCGGCCGCCCTGGCCCGCGCCGGCAACGACTATCCCTTGGTGCTGGTCCACGGCTTCACGGGCTGGGGCCGGGACGAGCTACTCGGCTTCAAGTACTGGGGCGGCTTCGGGGATTTGCAGGAGACGCTCAACCGGGCGGGCTATCGCACTTACACCGGCGTGGTCGGCCCGCTCGCCAGCAACTGGGATCGGGCCTGCGAACTGTACGCCTATCTCAAGGGCGGCACCGTGGACTACGGCCAGGCCCACGCCACCGCCCACGGTCACACCCGCCATGGCCGCACCTTTCCCGGCCTGTATCCGGAGTGGGGCACTGTGGACGAACACGGGCGCATTCGCAGGATTCACCTGATCGGCCACAGCCAGGGCGGCCAGACCGTCCGGGTGTTGACCGCGCTGCTGGAACAGGGGGCGCCGGCGGAAATCGCCGCCACGCCCGCCGCCGACCGGTCGCCGCTGTTCCAGGGCGGCGCGTCCTGGGTCCACAGCGTCACCACCCTCGCCGCGCCGCACGACGGCACCAGCCTGGCCACCGGCGTCGAAAAGCTGCTGCCGTTCGTCCGCGCCACGCTACTCGGCTTCGCCGCCCTCGCCGGCATCCAACCCGACGAACTGCCTTACGATTTCAAGCTGGATCCCTGGGGTCTGCGGCGCGCGCCAGACGAGTCGCTCGACGCCTACCTGAGACGGATCGAACAGAGTCCGGTCTGGCAATCACGCGACATCAGCGCCTGGGATATCAGTCCCGACGGCGCGCGGGAATTGAACCGGCAGTTTCCGGCCCAACCGGATGTGTACTATTTCTCCTGGGCAGCTTCGGCGACCGTGCCGATCTGGCCCTCCCACCATCAGGTTCCGCTGCCGACCATGCTGCCGCAGCTCTGGGCCAGCGCGCTGCTCATCGGCGCCTACACCCGCGACGAACCCGGCTGGGTCAGTATCGACGCCGGTTGGTGGGAAAACGATGGGCTGGTCAACACCCGCTCCATGGCCGGCCCCACCCTGGATTCGCCCGACCGGATCGTGCCCGGTGACGGCCCGCCGCAACGCGGGGTCTGGAACTACCAGGGCACGCTGGCCGGCTGGGATCACATGGACCTCGTGGGCATCGGCACGCTGCGCGACACGGACAACTGGTATCTGCGACTGGCGCGGTCGCTGGCCGATCTACCGCCTTGAACCTTGGGAACCCTTACGATCATGTCCCACATCGTCATTCACCGCCCGCATCCCCTCACGCCCGACCAGGCCCGTCAGGCGGCGGAAACCCTTGCCGCCCAACTGGCCGAGCATTACGACATCCACTATCACTGGCGGGACGATGCGCTGCATTTCGAACGTTCCGGGGTCAACGGCCATATCACCCTGGAACCGGGCATGGTGCGGATCAATGCGCGGCTGGGATTTCTGCTGGTGCCGCTGAAACACCGGCTGGAGCAGGAAATCCATCGTTACCTGGACGAGCTGTTCCGGGAACCCGATCCGGTCTAAGAAGCTGCCTAAAAAATAAGCTATTGATTAATATGAATGTTGATATGGCTTTCAGCCGGTTTTTGGCCGATCTGGCCGGGCCGAAGGCTAGCCCAATGGAAAGTTTTTCTGAAAAATCAATGATGAGTTTTTCGACAGTCTCTAAGAGGCATTTTTGTACCGCCTCTGACGAGCCAGCCGATTGAAAAACCACCCTCACCCCTGCCCCTCTCCCGCCAGCGGGCGAGGGGTTTTTAGACAGCCTCTAATCGCCCGCCGCGTCATCCAGCTCCAGCGGCCGGGGATGGCCGGCGCGGATGCGTCCCATAATGGTGCGTTCCCGGTTGACGATGGTGGTCACGAAGGTCCCCGCGTCTGTGCCCATGTGGCGGAAGGCGTGAAAGCCGGCTTCCAGAAACCGGTGCAGTTCCCCCAGCCCGGCCAGCCGTGCCGGCGTCCGGGCCAGCTTCAGCGCGGCGTGGATGAAACGCTTGGGCACGATGGCCTGCAAATCCCAGCCCAGCCGTTCGGTCAGATCGAGCTGATGGTCACGTTGATCGTAACGGGCGCAGCGCCGGTAGGCGGCGACATAAGCGGTCTCGTCCACCGTGGCGCGCAGGCCAAACTCCGCGACTAGCACGCGGGTCAACCGGGCATCCAGTTCGTGCGACAGGGCGCTGAGTTCCAGCGCCAGCCCGGCGGTGTGCAACACGGCCGCCGGCAGAATGCGGGTCATCATCGGCACGATGCGGGCCAAATCCCGCTCGAGCTGGCTCAGATCCCGGTCGCCGTACAGCTCGCTCAGGAAAAATTCCGCCGCTGGACGATAAACCGGGCTGCGCAGCAGGTCGGCGTGAGTCCGGGTCAGCCGCGCCGACTGCCAGCGCCGCAAGAGGCTCAGCTCCCGCTCCACGCCGACGGCGCCATCGGTGTGAAACGCCTGGCTGCGTTGCAACTGTTCCAGCAGCCGCGCCGCCGCGTTGACCGTCTTGTCGTGATCGCTCATGGCTAGTTCGTGGCTGAATCCGCTTCAGCGCAGCTCGCGGCGCAAAATCTTGCCGACGTTCGACTTGGGCAGGCTGTCGCGGAACTCGACGGCCCGCGGCATCTTGTAGGCAGTGAGATTCTTGCGGCAATGGGCCAAAATCGCCTCGGCGGTCAATTCCACCTTTGGTTTGAGCACCACGAACACCTTGACCGCTTCGCCGGTCTTGTCGTCCGGCACGCCGACGCAGGCGACTTCCAACACGCCCTCGCAGCCGATCACCACATCCTCGATTTCGTTGGGGAAGACGTTGAAGCCGGACACCAGGATCATATCCTTCTTGCGGTCGACGATGCGGAAGCAACCCTGTTCGTCCACCGTGGCGACGTCGCCGGTCAACAGCCAGCCGTCGCGGATGGTGCGGGCGGTATCCTCGGGACGCTGCCAGTAGCCGCGCATCACCTGCGGGCCGCGCGCGCACAGCTCACCGCGCTCGCCGGGCGGTACTTCGTGGCCTTCCTCGTCGCGCAGTTGCACATCGGTGGAGGGCACCGGCAGGCCAACGTTGCCGGTGAAGCCGGTGATACCCACCGGGTTGACGCAGATCACCGGGGCAGCCTCGGTCAGGCCGTAGCCTTCCAGAATCGGCGTCCCGGTCATGGCCTGCCAGCGCTCGGCCACCGCCTGTTGCACCGCCGCGCCGCCGCCGACCGCGAGCCGCAGCGCGGAGAAATCCAGCTTGGCGAACTTATCGTTGTTGGCCAGAGCGTTGAACAGGGTGTTGACCCCGGTGATCACCGTGAACTTCCACTGGCGAATTTCCTGGACGAACAGCGGAATATCGCGGGGGTTGGTGATCAGCACGTTCAGTCCGCCATGGCGGACGAAACACATGCAGTTCACCGTCAGGCAGAAGATGTGGTACAGCGGCAGCGCGGTGATCACGATCTCCTCGCCGTCGCGGATCGCCGAACCGACCCAGGCGGAGATCTGTTGCATGTTGGCCAACATGTTGCGGTGGGTTAGCATCGCGCCCTTGGACAGGCCGGTGGTGCCGCCGGTGTATTGCAGGAAAGCCAGATCCTCGCCGCCGACCGCGACCGGCCGCAAGGTTCGGCGGCCACCGATAACTAGCGCCTGGTTGAAGCCAACGGCGTTCGGCAGAGTGTAGTCGGGCACCATCTTCTTGATGTGCCTGACCACCAGATTGACCACCTTGGCCTTCCAGAACGGCAGCAGGTCACCGATTTCGGTGACGATGGCCTGTTTAACCTCGGTGTTTTCGATCACCTCGGCCAGCACATGGGCAAAGTTGGCGAGGATGAGAATGGCTCTGGCCCCGGAATCGCGCAACTGGTGCTCCAGTTCGCGCGGGGTGTAAAGCGGGTTGACGTTGACCACGATCAAGCCGGCGCGCAACACACCGAACAGCGCCACCGGATATTGCAGCAGGTTGGGCAGCATGATCGCCACCCGTTCGCCTTTCGTCAGTCCCAACTCCTGTTGCAGGTAGGCCGCGAACCCCCGGCTCTTCTGCTCCAGTTCGGTGTAGGTCATGCCGTAGCCCATGTTGGTAAAAGCCAGGCGCGGACCGAACTGATGACAGCTTCGCTCGAATACTTCGACCAGCGAGGTGTATTCGTCGGGGTCGATTTCCGCCGGCACGTTCGGCGGATAACGCTTCAGCCATATCTTTTCCAAGTGAGGTCTCCAGGTCGGCGTCCGGTTATTCCAGTTGTGGAATCGTTAGCGACTGATTACCAAACTTTCCTTGGAAGAAATTGTAATATTCAGCTTTTCGGATAAGGTTGCCGGGATGCGGGCGATGGCGCGGCGCGGGAAGTCCTGGTAGCTGTCGGCGCCAGTTCGTCGGGCCGCTATTCGACTGGCGCCCGAAAATCAGGTAATAATCGACTCACCCACTATCTTTACACCTAAAATTTGGGTCACCATTCCAATGCAACATCATCCCCGCAACGTGCTGGTCACCGGCGGCGCCGGTTTCATCGGCTGCAACTTCGTCCGCCATCTGCTGGCCACCGATTCCGATGTCCGCATCGTCAACCTCGACCTGCTGACCTACGCCGGCTCGCTGGACAATCTGCGCGCGCTGCCCGACCCCGCCCGGCATACCTTCGTCCAGGGCGACATCTGCGACCGGCTGCTGGTGGACCACCTGCTGCGCGAACACCAGATCGACACCGTCGTCCACTTCGCCGCCGAAAGTCATGTGGACCGCTCCATCACCGGCCCGGCGGCGTTCGTGCAGACCAACCTGGTCGGCACCTTCACCCTGCTGGAAGCGGTGCGTATCGCCTGGCTGGATGGGAAAAAGGCGGAACACTGCCGGTTTCACCATATTTCCACGGATGAGGTCTACGGTACGCTCCAGCGTGACGACCCGCCGTTCACCGAAACCACGCCCTACGCGCCCAACTCGCCCTACTCCGCCTCCAAGGCCGGCTCCGACCATCTGGCGCGGGCCTATTTCCATACCTACGGTCTGCCAATCATCACCACCAACTGTTCCAACAACTACGGCCCGTTCCAGCACGACGAAAAATTCATCCCCACAGTGATCCGCTCCTGCCTGCGGCAACAGCCGATTCCGGTCTATGGCGACGGCAGCAACATCCGCGACTGGCTGTACGTCGAAGACCATTGCCGGGGCATTGAAACCGTGATCCGGGGCGGCAAGCTGGGCGAAACCTACAACATCGGCGGCTGCAACGAATGGGCGAATCTCAACATCGTCAAACTGATTTGCGCGCTGCTGGACCAGCGCCGCCCGGAACACGCCCCGCACCAGCGGCTGATCAGCTTCGTCACCGACCGGCCTGGCCACGATTGGCGCTATGCCATCGCCGCCGACAAGATGGACCGGGAACTCGGCTGGCAGCCGCAGGAAACTTTCAATACTGGTATTGCCAAAACCGTGGACTGGTATCTGCAACGTCACGCCGCCGCTTCCCAATCAACCGAACCGAATCCATGACCCATCCCGCCTTCGAGCACCTGCGCAGTCACTCCATCCCCGCCCTGCGGCTGGAATTTCAGGAATACCGCCACCGCGCCACCGGCGCCCGGCACCTCCATCTGGCCGCCGACGATCCGCACAACGCTTTTATGGTCGCGTTTCTGACTGTGCCGCCGGACTCGACCGGCGTGGCCCACATTCTCGAACACACTTCGCTGTGCGGCAGCCAGCGTTACCCAGTGCGCGACCCGTTCTTCATGATGATCCGGCGCTCGCTCAACACCTTCATGAACGCCTTCACCAGCAGCGACTGGACCGCCTACCCGTTCGCCAGCCAGAACCGGAAGGATTTCAAAAACCTGCTGGATGTTTATCTCGACGCGACGTTCTTCCCGCTGCTGGACCCGCGCGATTTCGCCCAGGAAGGCCACCGGCTGGAGTTCGCCAAGCCCGACGATCCCGATTCGGAACTGGTGTTCAAGGGCGTGGTGTTCAACGAGATGAAAGGCGCGCTCAGTTCGCCGGTGCAACGGTTGGGGCACGCGCTGCAAAGCCGGCTGTTCCCGACCATTACCTACCATCACAACAGTGGCGGCGATCCGGCGGCGATCCCCGACCTGACCTATGAACAACTCCAAGCCTTCCATGCCCGCCACTACCATCCCTCGAACGCCATTTTCCTGACCTACGGCGACATTCCCGCCGTCGAACATCAAGACCACTTCGAGACCCAGGCTCTCAACCGATTCCAGTCCCTGGATTTGGATCTGGCCATCCCCGCCGAGCGGCGGTATGCCGCGCCACTTTCGGACCTCGCCCACTACCCACTGGACGCGACCGAGAATCCCCGCGACCAGACCCACATCGTACTGGGCTGGCTGTTGGGGCCGATTACCGACCCGCTGGCGACCCTGCGGGCGCGGCTGCTCAGCGACGCGCTGCTGGACAACAGCAGTTCGCCGCTACGCCACGCACTGGAAACTTCCGAGCTCGGCGCCGCGCCCTCGCCACTGTGCGGTTTCGACACCTCGACCCGCGAGGCCACTTTCGTCTGTGGGCTGGAAGGTTCCAATCCCGAGCACGCCGAAGCCGTCGAACAACTCGTGCTCGACGTGCTGCGCCAGGTCGCCGCCGCGGGCGTACCCCAGGATGCCGTGGACGCCGCCCTGCACCAGTTGGAATTGAGCGAGCGGGAAATTACCGGCGACGGCTTCCCCTACGGCCTGCGCCTGCTGACGGAGGCGCTGACCCCGGCGATTCACGGCGGCGATCCGATCACCGCGCTGGACAGCAATCCGCTGCTGGAACAATTGCGGGTGGAAAGCCGGGCGGCGGACTTCATCCCGAATCTGGCCCGGCAACTGCTGCTGGACAACCCGCACCGGGTCCGGCTGACCATGGCCCCCGATCCGGAGCTGGGTGCTAAACAGGCGGCGGCCGAACGCCAGCGACTGACCGCCATCCGCGCCGCCTTGAGCGCGACCGATCAGACCCGTATCGTCGAACAGGCGCGAGCCCTGGCCGAACGCCAGCGACAGCAGGACGATCCCGAACTGTTGCCGCGCGTCGGGCTGGAAGATGTACCGCCGGAGCTGAACATCGCCGAGGGCGTCGCCCGCCCGGTTGGAACCGTGCCCGCTACTTGGTACGCTCAGGGCACCAACGGCATGGTCTATCTGCAAGCCGTGCTCGATCTGCCGGTACTGGAACCCGATGAACTGGATCTACTACCGTTGTTCTGCGCCTGCCTCAGCGAGGTCGGCAGCGCCGGACGCGACTACCGCGCCACCCAGGCCCGGCAGGCGGCGGTGACCGGCGGCCTCAGCGCCCGCGCCAATGTCCGTGGCGGCGTGGACGACGTGTATCAGGTCAAGGGCGTATTGGCGCTGGGTGGCAAGGCGCTGGCCCGCAACCAGGCCGCCTTGGCCGACCTGCTGTGGGAAACCCTGACCAGCGCCCGCTTCGACGAACTACCCCGGCTGCGCGAACTGATCGCCCAGATGCGCGCCCAGCGCGAGGAAGCGATTACCGACCACGGCCACATGCTGGCGCTGGCGGCGGCGTGTGCCAGTCTGAGTCCGGTGGCGGCGCTGAATCATCGCTGGGACGGACTGCAAGGCTTACAACATCTCAAGGCGCTGGATGATACGCTGGACGATGCCGAGACGCTGGCCGCCTTCGCCGCCCGGCTGGAACGCTTGCGCGACCGCCTGCAACACGCGCCCCGGCAACTGCTGGTGGTCAGCGAAGCCGAACGGCAGGACGACATCGCCGCCGCGCTGGCCGCCCGCTGGCGGAACGGTCACGACCCGGCAGGGGAACCATCGTTCACGCTCGCCGCCCCGGCAGCGCAACCGCCGCGGCAGGGCTTCCGGGTCAATACCCAGGTAAATTTCTGCGCCAAAGCTTACCCAACCGTCGCGCCCAACCATCCCGACGCGCCGACCCTGCATGTGCTGGGCGATTTCCTGCGCAACGGCTACCTGCACCGGACCATCCGCGAACAGGGCGGCGCCTACGGCGGCGGCGCGGGCTATCATCCGGATAGCGGCGCGTTCCGCTTCTATTCTTACCGCGATCCCCGGCTGGCCGACACGCTGGCCGATTTCGACCGGGCACTGGACTGGCTGCAAACCCACAACCATCCGGCGCGAGCCCTGGAAGAAGCCATTCTCGGCGTCATCGCCGCCATCGATAAACCTGGCTCACCCGCCGGCGAGGCGGTCAGCGCTTTTTTCGGCGCGCTGTTCGGCCGCACCCCGGAGCAGCGCCGCGCCTACCGACAACGAATCCTGGCAGTCACGCTGGAGGATCTAAAACGGGTGGCAACGACCCATCTTCAGCCGGAACAGGCCCGGTGCGCGGTGCTCAGCGACGCGCGCACGCTGGCCGAACAGTCCGATTTGTCTATCGTTATGATTTGACCAGGCGAAGGATTCCAGCGGATGCGTAAACCAATCCCTCAACCCCGCGACCGTCTCGACGAGCTGCCCACCCGGGAGTTGATCGCCCGTGGCGGCGCCCTGCTGTCGGCCCGGGACTACAAGAACGCCATCGACGTCTACAAGCTGCTGCTCAAGCGCGAACCGCAGCCCGAGGCCGGCTGGCGCGAGTCGCTGGCCACGGCTTATCTGGAACGCGCCCGGCAACTGGCCCAGAAAGCCATGTACCGGGAAGCCGCCATCCTGTGGGAAAACATTCCCAGCCTGTGCGGCCAGGCCCCGCAACCCGAGTTGTACGTGGACTGGCTGCTGCGTTCCAGCCAGTACGCCAAGGCGATGCGCGCTTACGCCAGCCATGCGGCTGCATTGCCCGACGCCGGCGAACTGGAAACCCTGCTGGCCGCGCTGGCTCTCGCCGGTCAAAAGGACGTGCTCCAGGCCATCCCCCCAAACGCGCCGCTGCGCGCGCACCTGACCGCCGCCCAGGCCGCCCTGCGCGCCTACGCGCAGGGCGAGGCCGGTGACGCGGTGCGCGAGCGCCTGAAAGCCATTTCGATTCGCTCGCCCTACCGCGATTTGCGCCAAGCGCTTGCGGCGCTGCTGAAACTGGAAACCGATCCAGCCGGTGCCCTGGCCCTGATCGAGCGTATTCCCCCGACCTCCCCCTACCAGGATCTGGTCGAACTGGTCCGCGCCAGCGCCACCGCCGATCCGACACGGGCGCTGCTGGCGCTTGACCCAGCCCCGCGCGAACTGGCCGGCGGCCTGCTGGGTCTGGATTCGCGCCAGATCAAGTTGCTCAAGGACTGGGCGCGGCTGGGCGACAACCCCAGCGACAAGGCAAAGTTCGACTTTATCGTCGCCAACCTGGCGCTGTTCGACCGGGAGCAGGCTCGCCGTGCCGGCTTGGCGCTGCTGCTGGCCTATCCGCAGGGACTGAAAACCTACAGCCACCTGTTCGGGCCGCTGCCGCCGTTCGAAGCCCAGCGCCTGCAAGCGCTGCAAGCGGAACGGAAAGACGACCTCGACAATACCCTGGGTCATTGGCAGGCGTGCGTCAATCTGCTGCGCAACGAACCCGACCCGGACCACCGGCTGACAGCGGCGCTCATCCTGCGCCATATGGTCGAGTTGCTGCACAAGGGGGACGACGGCTGGGACGACGGCTCGCGGCTGCGCGACTGCCTGGAGCAAAGTCTGCGGTTCGACCCGGACGACCGCGATACCTATCTGCAACTGGCAATCCTGTACAAGGACGCCGACAACGACAAGGAGTATCACCATTGGGTCGAAGAAGCGGTCAAACGGTTTCCCAACGATCCCCAGGTGCTGCTGGCGGCAGTCAAAACCGCCACCGCCCGCAAGGCTTACAAAAAAGCCGCTGGGTTCGCCGCCCGAGTGCTGGAACTGGACCCGATCAACAGCAAGGCCCGCGCCGTCCTGATCAATGCCCACATGGGCCACGCTCGCAAGCTGATGCGGGCCGATAAATACGCGCTGGCGGAAAAGGAACTGGATAGCGCCGGCCAGTTGGAACGGGACAACGCCCGCACCGGCATCGTCGAAATCAACCGGGGCCTGCTGGCGCTGCAACAACGCCAGCGCGATCTCGGGCGGCAATGGTTGCGGGAAGGCGTCCGCCTCGCTGGCAACCCGCTGCTGGCCTGGGTACGGCTGGCGGTGGAATCGCTGCGCCTGAAGCTGGATCCGGCCGACTTCCAGCGCGACGCCGAACTGGGCGACCCGCGCAAGCTGAGCGCCAGCCGCGCCGACCTGCTGGCCCTGGCGCAACTACTCAACGCCTATCGTGAAGAAGAGGTGAAAGACCTTGACACGGTCCTGGAGGATCTGGAAAAACCCCTGCAACGCGCGATCAAGACGCTGACCAGCGAGGATGACCTGTTGCTGATGTGCGAATGCCTGCACCAGGCGCCGCATTACAGCCTGCTGGAATACGCCGCTACCCGGGCGCTGGAGGTTCAGCCAGACCGGCCACTGTTGGTCTACTACCAGATTTACGGCCGCGCCGAGGGCGATCTGGACCAGGTCAAGGACCGCGATTACGACCGGTTGGAGCACGCCCTGGAACAGGCAGCCGCCGCCAAGGATCACCGTTCCATCCTGCTGATCGAACGCTTCCTCGCGGACAATTCGTTCCCGTTCCCCGTTGCGCCGCGCGGCGGTCCGCGTCCCACGCCGTCCATGCCGAGCCCCCTGCCGATGCCGCCCAAGATGCGGCGGGAGTTCGAGGAGATTCGCGGGCAGTTGGAACGGCTGCCACCGGCGCTGCGGGGTCGGATGCTGGACCAGATTCTGGACTCGTTGCCGCCCGACGACGACTTTCCGCCGGAAATCCAACGGGCCATCATGAAAATGATGCTGCTTGGCGAGGGCATCGAGGACCTTCTGGATGAATTACCAGACCTCCCCCTGCCGTTCCCCGGCGGTCGGGGCGGCCGCGGCAAACGCCGGAGCTGATCATGCCCAATCCCTTCAACCTGCTGGGCGTCGCTGAAACCGCCGATGACGACGCCATCAAGAAAGCCTATCTGCAACAGGTGCGCGAGCATCCGCCGGAGCGCGATCCCGACCGGTTTCAGGCCATCCGCGCCGCCTTTGAAGCCATCAAGACCCGCCGGGACCGGCTGCGCTACCGGCTGTTCCACCAGGAAACGCCGGATCTGGCTGAACTGGCCGCCACCGCCCTGCGCCCCGGCGGTTCGCGCCGCCGCCCGTCCGAGACTCAGATCCGACAACTGCTGAGCCAACGCCTGACCAGTCCGAAATAACACCCCCATGAATATCGAAACCAAGGAACAATTGCTGGAACGCTTCCGCGCCTATCTGGATGAACTCCCGGACGCCACCCTCGCCGAACCGGGTGAAAAAAACCGCCAGACCGATCTGTATTCGCTGTTTAGCGAACTGGCGGCGCTGAAGAACGAGGTCCGGCTGGAATCGCGGCAGGTAAAAACCGCATTCGATGAATTTCGGGCGGTGTTTGAAACGCTGCAAGCCAGTCAGATCCAGCTTGGCGGCGAACTGGAGCGCACCCGCGCCGCGCTGCCGGAACAGCGGCGGACAGCGTTGAAACCGCTGCTGCTGGAACTGGTGGAATTGTACGACCGGCTGGCGGCCGGCCTGCGCGCCCTGCAAAGCTATCGGCCCACCGTATTGAGCCGCATGTTCGGACTGGGGCAACGGGAACGGGCATTGTTGCAGGCCATCGCCCAAGGCCAGGACATCAGCCTGCGCCGGCTGGAGCAGATGCTGAACAGCCAGCAGGTGGTCACTCTGCCGGTCCTGGGCCAACCGCTCAACCCCCACACCATGCGCGCCGCCGAGGTGGAGCAACGCAACGATGTCGATAACGGCATCGTCACCGAGGAACTGCGCGCCGGCTATCTCTGGCAGGGTGAATTGCTGCGACTGGCCGAAGTCAAGGTCAACCGCCGACCGGAACCACCGGCCGTAATCATCCCACCGCCAACCGAACTCTCCCCCACCTGAACCGAGTCTCCTTCTCATGGCTGAAAAAATCATTGGCATCGATCTGGGCACCACCAACTCTGAAGTCGCGGTGGTGGACAACGGCCGCGTCACCGTCATCGACATCACGCCGGATCAGCCGATCCTGCCATCGTTCGTCGGTCTGGCCGACGATGGCTCGATCCTGGTGGGCGAGCCGGCCAAGAACCAGTACGTGCTCTACCCGGAACGCACCATCAAATCCATCAAGCGGCGGATGGGCAGCGCCGACCGGGTCGAACTGGGCGATGCGTCCTACACGCCCCAGGAAATTTCCGCCATCATTCTGCGGCGACTGAAAGCCATTGCCGAGACGCATCTGGGCGAACCGGTCCACAAGGCAGTGATCACGGTGCCGGCCTACTTCTCCGACGCCCAGCGCCAGGCCACCCGCGAAGCCGGGGAAATCGCCGGGCTGGAGGTCATGCGGATCATCAACGAGCCGACCGCCGCCGCGCTGTCCTACGAAGCCAACCACCAAGGCCACAAGAAGGTGCTGGTCTACGACCTGGGCGGCGGCACTTTCGACGTGTCGGTGGTCGGCATCGAGGACAACGTGGTCGAGGTGCTGGCCAGCCACGGCAACAACCACCTGGGCGGCGACGATTTCGATGCCAAAATCGTCGAACACATCGTCGAACACCTGAAAAAACAGGGCACTGACCCGAGCGCGTCGCGCCGGGCCATGGCCCGCATCACCCGGGCGGCGGAAACCGCCAAGATCGCCTTGTCCGATCAGCCCTACACCCGGATCGAAGAGGAATACCTGTTGGACAAGGCGGGTGCCCCGGTCAACCTGTCCCTGGAACTGGCGCGGGACGACTACGAGGCCATGATTGCCGGCTATATCGACGAAACGCTGGAGGCGGTGCATATCGCTCTGAAAGGGGCCGATCTGACCATATCCGACCTGGACGAAGTGCTGCTGGTGGGCGGCGCCACCCGCACCCCGCTGATCACCCAGCGGCTGGAAGGCGATCTGGACCTGACAGTGCGGGCCGAAGTCAACCCGGATTTGTGCGTCGCCACCGGCGCCGCGATTCAGGCCGGGATGCTGGCCGGCGAGTCCGTATCGGCGGTGCTGGTGGACATCACCCCCTACACCTTTGGCACCAGCGCCCTGAGCGAGCGGGACGGCATCCCCTATCCGTTCACCTACGTACCGCTGATCCACAAGAACACCCCAATCCCGGTCACTAAGAGCGAGGTGTTCTATACCATGTACGACCATCAGGAAAAAGTGATCGTGCATGTCTATCAGGGTGAAGACCCGGACGCCCTGAACAACATCGAGATCGGCCAGTTCACCGTGGAAAACTTGAGTAAGGCCCCGTCCGGCAATCCCATCGTCCTGCAATTCGCGCTGGATCTGAACGGCATCATGCAGGTGTCGGCGCGGGAGAAAGTCACCGGTCTGGAGAAATCCATCCGCATCGACAACGTGCTGACCCGGTTTCAGGAAGGCGAACTGGAAACCGCGCGGGCGCGGGTCGACGCCCTGTTCGGCGGGGGAGAAACGATTGAGGGCGAAGTGGTCGCGCCGGCCGCCGCTCCGACCGAGCATCAGTTGCAGGCGCAGGCGCGGGCGGTGGTGGAAAAGGCCGAGCGCCTGCTGGACCGCGCCAGCGACGACGACCGCGAGGACATCATCAACCTGATCGAAAAGATCACCGATGCGCTGGCCGCCGAGGATTTCGCCGCCGTCAAGGCGCCGTTGGCCGAACTGTCCGATATTTTGTTCTATCTGGAGTCGTGATGGAACGCTGCCCGGTCTGTCGCGCCCGCTTCAGGGATGAAGCGATCTGCCATCGCTGCGGCGCGGATTTGAGCCCGCTGCTGGCGATTGAAGCCGAGGCCGCCGCGCTGGAACGCGAGGCCGTGGCCCTGCTGGCCGCCGGCCAGTGGATCGAGGTGCGGCGGGTGGCCGAACGGGTGTTGGCGCTCCACCACAGTCTGCTGGCCACCGCCGCGTGGGACTTCGCCCGCCGGGAACTGGTCGCCGAGGAAGCGCGGCGGTTCGAGCGGCTATTGCAATAAGAAACACGCGGATCACGCGGCGGTTTCAATCAGCTTTCCCTTCTTTCGCCTAATTTAGGCATGGGATCATAAGTCTCTTCATGGATGCCTACCGCTACCAAAACAACCACCATGGAAATCTTCGTTTATCACACCCCCGATCAAGTCCCTGATTTGAGTCAAAAAGCCCGCAAAGGCGGCCTCCAGCTCGATCTGCCGGCCTGCGCTATCGTCATCGACGTGCTGCGCGCCACCACTACCATGGCGACAGCGCTCGAATCGGGCGCGGAAGCGATTCAGGTCTTCGACGACCTTGACGAATTATTCCGGGTCAGCAAACGCTGGCCGATGGAGCGGCGCTTGCTCGCCGGCGAGCGCGGTGGTGAAAAGCTGGAGGGCTTCGATCTGGGCAACTCGCCGGCGGAATGTACCCCAGAGCGGGTCGGCGGCAAGCGCTTGTTCATGAGCACCACCAACGGCACCCGTGCTCTGGAGCGGGTGCGGCAGGTACCCATTCTGATGACCGCCTCGCTGACCAACCGCGCGGCGGTGGTGCGCTATTTGCTGCAAGAACAGCCGCATACGGTGTGGATCGTAGCGGCGGGCTGGCGCGGCGGCTTCTCGCTAGAAGATACGATCTGCGCCGGGGCGATCGGCCACCTGCTCGGCGTTGAGCGCGACAGCGACTGCGCGGGGGACGATGAATCCATCGCCGCCGTGGCGCTGTTCGAGCAGTGGCAAACCCGGCTGCCGCAACTGTTGCGCTACGCCCATCACGGGCGCGGTCTGGCGGCGCTGGGCTGCGGCGAGGATCTGGATTACTGCGCCCGGATCGACAGCGTCGACGTCGTGCCGCTGCAAACCGAGCCGGGGGTGCTGAAGATTGCGGTGCTGGATTGAGAAGCCATCCCAAACACGGACCAGCCATGTCGGGACGTAATGCCAAACTAAATCGACCGGGCCTGTGGTATTGAAGTGGCGGTGGTACAGCGCTCGCAGGAGCAGGGTGGTTGATGTTGCGCCAGTGCGGAGTTTCTCCCGTGGATAGAGAGCCTGATGAAAACCGATAGCCTGTTTTACCGTCTATTCCAATGGGCGCCGGCGCTGGTGTTTGAGTTGGCCGGGCTGGAGGCGCCCGCCGCTGGGGCGTATCAATTCCGCGCCGAGGAGATCAAACAGACCGCCTTTCGGCTGGATGGACTGCTGGTTCCATCCCCCGACCAGCCGGAGGCGCCAGTGGTATTCGTGGAAGTACAAGCGCAGCCCAACCCCGATTTCTACGGGCGGTTCTTCGCCGAACTATTGCTGTACCTGTACCGGAATCAGCCGCTGCATCCGTGGCGAGCAGTGGTGATCTATCCGACCCGCGCCGAGGAGCGGCTGAACGCCCGGCATTATGGTTCGCTGTTGGGCTTGCCGGAAGTTCAGCGGGTGTATCTGGAGGACTTCCGGGACCGGCCGGTGACGGGTGCCGGCGTGGGATTGATTCAATTGATCGTCAGCGAGCCGAATGAGAGCCTGGCGCGAGCCACGCAGTTAAATGACCCCCGGCAAAGCCGGGGGCTTATTGGGTGAGCGCCTCAAAGGCGCCGATAACACCAGGAGCCGCCCAAGGCGGCTATACCCCTCCCA
>WBZP01001461.1_pt2 | contig 18204 bp, 10 predicted proteins | sample 5204301 | NCBI WGS metagenome assembly WBZP01 (sample SAMN12412401, study PRJNA552823) | activated sludge metagenome | isolation source: activated sludge from nitrification reactor of wastewater treatment plant... | place: USA: Pennsylvania | collected 2017 | reverse complement strand
TTGGAATGGGATGTTCACTACTTCCTTTGGAAGGGCTTTACCAACCTGTTCAAAAAGAATGGTGCCGGATGCAAGCCTTGCTGCCGTAAACGCATAAACGTCCCTTCCGTGGAAAGTATATGATTTTTCAGAGCCTTTACGCCTGTTTACGGTTTCGTCAATTTCCCTGATGGCTTCAATGCCTGTGTTGGCAGCAACCAGGGTAAGCGTACCGTTATCAGGCGTAACGATGTAATGCCCGGATGTGGTTTTTAATACAACAGATTTCCTGTCTGTGCCAACACCCGGATCAACAACAGAAACAAAAACCGTTCCGGCAGGCCAGTATGGTAAAACCTGTTCCAGCCGGTATGCTGCTTCCCAAATGTTATATGGCGGTATTTCATGCGTCAGGTCAAACAATTGCAGGCGGCTGTCTACACCCATGGCTACGCCTTTCATAGCAGAAACCGCGCCGTCCTTCAATCCGAAATCTGTCTGGAAAACCAGCATCCTGTTCTGGGCATAAATTAGTGTGTTCATTACCGTTATGTACATGAACAGCTGTAGTGCGGTTATTTTTTTCATCATTATTATATTAAAAGAGGTGATACCTGTTACGGCATCACCTCATAATTCAATCTGGCCGTAATTGTCAGAAGTTGAATGCCAGTTTGGCAAACAACCTTCTTCCGTTAAAGCCCATCTGTACAGATTCCCATGGCCCGCCGGCTTCATTGTCGAACGACTGGTAACGGGCGTTCGGCACTGCTGCATATTCTGGATGAACATTCAGCAGGTTGTCTGCACCTGCAAATATGGTAAGGCTTTTAAACAGTTTGTAAGAAATGAAAATATCGGTTGTGAACTTCCCCTTATAATTGAATATTTCCTTGGTTACATTGATGCCATCGCTGTATCCGTCAATATCAACATAGGGATCTATTCCGGTGAAACTGCCGGAAATAGCCGGATCGCCTGGGCCACCGGTTCCTGCAGCGCTGGCAAGCCCTGTCCAGCCAAAACCCAACGATTTCATATTGCCAAAATAATTTACATTAATTCCGGCGCCGAATTTCGGCAGGTTATAACTCAGGCCGAGAGAGAATTTAGCCTTTGGTGCGGAAGCACGCAGGAAGGCTTCTTCCCGGTCGCTGAAGAAAGTTTTGCGTTGCCGGTAGTTGCCGTTAAGGGTGGCGGGTATCTTGATATCATCAATTTTCATATGCTGGAAGTTGCCCGCCAGTAATGCCTTGAAGTTGCCCTTTCCCAGTTTTTTGCTGTAATCAATGATGATGTCAACCCCCATGTTCGTTGTATTAACTGCGTTGCTGAAAAATTGTGCAGTTTGCACACCGATACTGCTAAGCTGTGAGGTAAAAGCAACCGGTAATGTGGCATCGTCTTTATCAAAAAGGCCCGACAATACAACCCTGTTCTTTATTTTTATCATATAACCGTCTACGGTAAACGTTAATCCTTTGGCCGGTTTCCAGGCAAAACCCACACTGGCGTTTACTGATGTTTCTTCTTTTAAAGCCGGTATACCCGCTGCCCTGGTAATGGCGTCGCCGTTGCGGGCGATGCGTGACTGTACCAGTTGTCCGCCGCTGAAAGAAGTGATGGTATTGCTGAAGTTTATCTGCTGAAGCGATGGGGCTCTGAAGCCTGTGCTGGCAGACCCCCTGATATTCAGGTTATCTGAAATCTTATACCTGGTGGCGAACTTGAATGTGGCAATGGAACCGAAATCGGAATAATTTTCAAACCTAACGGCAGCGTCTACCAGCCATTTAGATGTTACATTCAGTTCGGCATCGGCATACAACCCGAATGCATGCCTTTTTGCGTTGATGGTATCTGCGGGGCTGAATCCAGGGAAACCCTGTGCACCGGGAGCCTGTCCAAAAGCGTTTGCATATCCCCGGTAGGAAGCTTCTTCACCGAGGTCGATCCTGTATTTTTCATGCCTGTATTCTGCGCCAAGTCCGAGGTTGAGGCCACTGGCAATGCCGGGGAATGCACGGCTGAAGTCGAGGTTCACCGTACTTTGACGGAAACGGAAACCGCCGTCATAGAATTTGGTCTTGCTGATGTTTCCGATCAGTGATACATTGAAAGTTTCATCCCCATAATACTGAAAATCATTTTTACCGGTTGTATAGCTAACATCCCAGTTCCAGTTATTGCTGGTAGTGCCTTTTAATCCGGCTGCAATAGATGCATCATTTATTTCCGTGAGAATATGCGGGTTGTAGTAAATCTCACCATCGCTTGATTTGCGCATGATGGAAGGCACATATATGGGCGTACCGTTTATATCAACGGGGAAACGGTCGGGCCTGGCACTAAGGTTTCTTGTATAGGCGAATGCATCGGATGCTTTGTGATTATAGGCTGCAAAAGAATAAAAAGTAGCCTGGTTGCACAATGGCAGTTCCATATTATACATGGCGCCTTCCGATTGAACGGATGCATCACCAAAAGCGCGCCTGCTGCTATTGAGCGGAAGCGCTTCCTTGTTGGTCTGTACATTGGTATCGGGAGCCTGCCTGAAGGTTTTTCCCTGTTTCAGAAAATCGAATGAAAAGTTGATGAATCCGCCTTTGTTACCAAGTGAAAATCCGTTGTTTGCTGAAAAGTTGAATGCACCTCCGTCAATTTCATTGCCGGTATAATACTGGCTGGGGTCATAACTTTTCAATGCATTAAACTTAGTGTCGTAGTAACCGCTCCAGCCTGTATTGATAGACCATATGTTGATATCTTTTTTCAATATCACATTGATAACGCCGGCCATTGCATCACTGCCGTATTGTGCAGAAGCGCCATCGCGTAATATTTCCAGCCTGTCTACGGCAGATTGGGGAAAAGCATTCAGGTCGGCACCTGAATTACCCCTGCCGCGAGACCCGAATAAACCCACAAAAGCGGTCTGGTGGCGCCTTTTGCCATTGATGAGTACCAGTGTCTGGTCGGGACCAAGGCCCCTTAATGTACCCAGGTCAAGGTGGTCGGCACCGTCGGCGCCGGTTTGCTTGTTATAATTGAAAGAGGGTGCCGCCATATTCAGCACGGAGGTGAGGTCCATCTTGGCTGTTGGCAATCCAACCTGTCCCACCCTGATAACGTCAACGGGTACGGCCGTTTCAGTTTTGGCACGGCCGGCAGAACGGCTGCCAATCACAACGATATCACCGAGGTCAACTGAACTGGCTTCCAGTTTTACTGACATATTGGTTAAGCCGCTAAGCTTCACCGTTATGGGTTTGTAGCCAACACTGGAGATATCCAGTACATCATTCATTTTGGCTTGAATGTTAATGATACCGTCGCTGCCGGCAGAGGCTCCTTTGCTGGTACCCCTGATGGTGGCGGAAGCATCGGTAACCGGGGCGCCCGTTTTTGAATCAGTAACTTTAATGCTGTATGACTGTTGGGCATGCAGCAGGTAACTGCTTAATAACAGGCATAGCAATACTGTTAATTTTCTCATAAAGCAATTGTTTGGTTAGTAAATAAAAAGCAATACATGAAAATAATAAAATAATTACATATAAAGCGCAAAAGTATGTTGGTTTATGAACTGTTAACAGGCCTGGCTGGTTGATTCTGCAATCACCAAAAATGGCTTTGGCCGGTCTCATGCTTCCGGGAGTTGGTCTTCGGTGCCTTCCAGTAACTCCATATTGATGGAATCCTGGCCTGCAATGCCTTCTATTGAACCGGATATGTGTAATGAGTTTTGTATGATGAGATCTATCTGTTTTTCTTTCTTTTTGAAGTTCTTTTCAAAATCTTCCCGTTCTTTCTGCAACAGGCTTCTTAGTTGCCCGAACCCGGTACGGATGGCATTCCAGTTTCCTACAAATTCATGGCTGGTGAGATAATCATATAAGGCAACCATTTTATCGCCTTTGTTTTCCTGGTTCCTTTTTGTATCGCTTATTTTGAGGATGGCATTCCTGAGCACATTTGCCAGGCTTTTTACTTCAGTAAACTGGCATATATAAATGCCATTCTTTTCACCAAAATGCGGAAGGTCTTTGGGCATGGCACGGGTTACCAGAATGGCTATATCTGCGCCCTGGCCAAGCATATCGGTTTTCAGTTTATCAATCCATTCAGCAGAAAAATGTTCGGTGCGTTTGCTTTCATAGATGATCTTTCCGCATTCCAGGCCTATATTGTTCCGTACGGTTTGGATACAATCAGCCCCGCGTACGCCTTTGCCCACTTCACTGATGATGTCGAAAGGAAAAGCCGACCTCAGTAATTCTTCCAGTGCCTGTTCCTGCACTTCACCCTGTAATTGCATAGAACCCTGGTCTGCCTTGCGCCTCATTTCTTCCGCCAGTTTTTTCTGGTCGTCCAGTTGTTTTTCAAGTTCTTTCAGTTTAAGGTTGTATTCATTGTCTTTCAGGGTGTTTTTTTCCATTTCCTGTTTTCTTATCTGTTCGGTGATAAGTTGCCTTTCCTGTTGCAGTTTTTTCTGCACTTCCAGGTCCAGTTCGGCTTCTTTTGTTTGCAGATCCTGCATTTTCTTCAGGAAATCGAGTTCTTTTTTCCTGGCTTCTTTCAATTTTTCCTCCGTTTCGTCTTTGTTTTCCCGGAGTACCCTGAGCTGGTTTTCAAAATCTGCCGAAATGTTTTTGCGTAACTGTTCCTGTAATTCGGATTCCATCTTTATTTTTTCCTGCTGCAGTTTTTGGGTGAAAATCTCATTCTCCCTTTTCTTTTTTTCTTCAAACTGCGCTTGTTCGGCCTCCAGTTTCTTTTTGTCTTCTTCCACTTTGCTTAAAGATTGCTGCAGCCTGTCCTGGAATTGCTTTTGTAATTTTTGTTCAATGTCTGCCGCAATCACATTTTCCACATCAAATACATTTCCGCAATTGGGGCATTTTATTTCGTTTGGCATTTTACCTGATTTTTGAAATAGTTGAAACCATGTTTGTTTAATAAAAGCCGGGTTTATTATCTTAATATTCCCATTTTTTTTCAATTCCAGTCAAATTATCATAACTTGATTGGCTAATTTAATTGCCCTGTACAATAAACCGGATGATGAAAATAATGAAATTGCGCTTAATTGTTTTTCAAATATTAGTACTTGTATTTACTTCGGCAAAACTGATGTCGCAACATATTTTTACAGAGAGTTTTGAAGGTGCTTTCCCACCAGCTGGCTGGACGATCATAAATGGCGGCACAGGTGGGATTTGGCAGGAAAATTCGAATGCAGCCTATACATTTAGCGGGTTGAAATCGATGCAATGCCCATCGGTAGGTAATATTACCCGAAATGCATGGGCTATCAGCCAAGGTCACCCATTGGAAGCAGGTGAATATTACAGGGTTTCGTACTGGTACAGGGAAGCTGCGCCAGCGCGCATAGAAAAAATGAAAGTTACATTGGGAAATGCGGCAACCATTGCGGCCCAGACAACGATATTACATGATTACACTGATATACAAAACCTAAATAACGTAGAAGGGGCAGATATATTTTCAGTTCCTGCCAGTGGTAATTATTATATAGGCTTTCATTGTTATTCAACAGCCAACACTGCTGCCATCCTGTTAATTGACAGCATTGTGCTTCAAAAGATTGGGCCGGTAAATTGCAGCGGCATGCCATTGCCCGCTTCAGTTATCGGCCCATCATCGGCCTGTTCAGGTGTTAATTTCACACTTAATTTAACCGGCTCATATGTTTCAAACGGCCTCACTTTGCAATGGCAATCTTCTCCGGCTGCAGCTAACAGCTTCACAGATATCAGCGGTGCTAATAGTCAATCATTGTCTGTCTCACAAATTTCCGCAAATGACTACAGGTGTAAAATTACCTGTTCTAACGGAGGGTTATCAGTATTCTCAAGTGTTTTGCCTGTTTCTATGAATACGTTATGCTATTGTACACCACCATCAGCCGGCTGTGGTTTGGGTTATATCAGTAATGTAAATATTGGCTCAATCAACAATAACTCTGTTTGCAGCGGAGGCTATGTAAATTATTCGGGTTATGTACCTGCAACAGATCTTGTGATTGGTTCTACAGTACCCATAACGGTAACGCCTGGAGGAATAGCTATAAGCCAGAGTGCGGCTGTATGGATTGACTATAACAGAAACGGGCTTTTTGAAACAACTGAGTTTAAGAGCCTTGGTGGGGGTACCGCACCCATAGCCAGTACAGTCAGCATTCCTGTGAATGCACAACTTGGGTTAACAACCATGCGTGTTAAGTCCAAAGGCGGAAGTGCCATTACAGGCACAGCTTCGTGTATTGGCTACAGTGATGGCGAAACAGAAGATTACCCGGTAAATATAGCGCCATTTCCGCTTTGCAGCGGAACACCATCCGGTGGAACAGCTAATAGTACGGTAACAGCTATTTGTCCGGACATACATTTTGTAGTAAAAGTTACAGGGGCATCATCTGGAAACAGTGGTTTTACTTTTCAATGGCAACAATCAGCTGATGGGGCTTCATGGGTAAACATCGCTGGTGCAATGGCAGATTCATTGGTTATTTCCCAAACAATTGCCCGATATTACCGCAGGCAAATAATTTGTTCTGGCAGCGGATTGTCTGCCTATTCATCATCTGTGCTGATAGGCATAAATCCATATACAGCATGCTATTGTATTCCGGCACCGGCAGATTGTGGTGGTTTTAGATATGCGGGCATTGAGAATGTTACTTTTAGTAACATCAATAATTCATCCGGTTGTGCGGTTAATGGCTATACAGATTATACCGGTACGGTTGCAGCTGCCAATATCCAGGCAGGAACTTATGCTAACATAATTGTGAATTTTCTCTCGCAGAATACCATCAATGCAAAAGGGGTAACAGTAGGTATTGATTTTAACCATAACGGGATATTTGAAACCAGTGAATCCGGTTTTGCAGCTTCCATAACACAGGCAATTCTGCGTATCAGAATTCCTTTTAATGCAATAACCGGTATTACAAGGATGCGTGTGAAAGCTTCTTTTTATTCAGATTCCAGCCCCGGTTTCTGCGGGTCAGATCCTTATGGTGAAACAGAAGATTACCTGGTAAATATTTCAGCGCCATCAACACCGGGTCCCAATTTTTCATTTTATGTAAATCCCCTGGCAACGGGTAACGGCAATGGTTTGTCCTGGACAAACGCATTTACCAGTTTGATGACTGCGTTGGATATTGTACAGCCCGGAGATACTGTCCGGGTGGCCAAAGGAACGTATTCGGTAAGTGGATATCCTTATTATTTTAATATTAAAGATTCTGTAATACTCTGGGGAGGTTACCCAAACAGCGGTAATCCTGTTGATGCCCTCAGAAATTGGGGGATCAATCAAACCATTTTAAGCGGCAGCGGCGTTCAGGTAATTGTTCGGGGTGCCAGCGGGTTTACATTAGATGGGTTTATTTTGCAGGATATATACAGTTATCCGAATGAAGGTGGTGCCATCAGAATTTACAATGGGATACTGCCCAAAATAAAGCACTGTGTATTCAGGAATAATCATTGTTTTTCTGCAGGTACAGGTTCAGCCTTGCGAATTACTAATAGTTCACCGGTGATATCCGATTGTTATTTTGTTAATAACCAGGATGACGGCGGGTCAACTGTTTTAAATGAATCAGGCAGTACAGTAATATTCAGCAATTGTGTATTCTATAAAAATGTTTCGGAAAAAAGTATTATTGAGAATAACCTGAGTTCTGCCAGCCTCATCAATTGCAGCCTGGTAAGTAACAGAACCGAAATGGATCCAACAATTCTGGGGCAAGACAATTCAACATTTACCATATCAAATTCGATTTTCTTTAATAATGAGAAATATGTCACCGGCGGATATGGTGGTTACAGCATTGACTCTTCCGATATAAAACTGGTGAATTCAACTGCAGCTGTTTCCAACACTATTACCCAGGTGTATGATTACGGGAATGTACAGCTCTTATCAAAAAATCCGAAATTCAAAGACAGTGCAAGCATTACAAGGCCAGATAATTTTTATTTTACTTCCGATGACGGCCTGCAACTGAATAATCCCTGCTCACCGGCAATCAATATCGGTTCCAATGCTGCAGTGTCTGGAATTACTGCAGATATATTGGGTAACACCAGGCTTGTCTCAGCTGTTGTTGATATCGGTGCTTATGAGGTTCAATCGGCATTGCTTCCTGTTCCAAAAACATTGTATGTAAATAAAACGGCAACGGGTAATGGCAGCGGCAGCAGTTGGGCCAATGCGATGACTGAACTGCAGGCTGCCATGCAATCCTGTTCAGATACCATCCGTGTGGCTGCCGGTACTTATTATCCTTCCTCCAATGACGAAACAAAATCTGTATGGCTGGAAAATAAAAGAGTTATCCTGGGTGGTTATCCTAATACGGGCAACCCAACGGATACACAAAGAAATCCGGCGAATAATTTAACCATTTTAAGCGGGGAACTTCCGGGTGGTAACGGAGCCAGGTCTGATATCCTATTGCGGGGCAGAACCGTTGACAGTACTTCCATCACAGACGGCCTTATCATAAAGAAAGCGGAAGGTAATAATACCAATGCCATGGGAGCCATTTACCTGGTTAAGAATGCGAATCCTGTATTCAGGAATTGTATCATTAGCGACAATAAATCAAATGGGCAAGGTGCCGGATTATTTATCATTAATTCCGGCAATCCCAAATTTGTGAACAGTATTTTTGAAAGGAATGAACTTACCAATATTGGTGAAGGTGGGGCGGTAGCCAATATCAATTCAAAACCTGAGTTTCTGAATTGTATATTCAGAAATAACAGCAATTATATTGCTGGTGTTACACCCAGCAGCGGTGGTGCTGTTTATAATTTGGGTTCAAACGGGGTTTTTGACGGATGTACTTTCTTAAAAAATGTGGCTAATAACTGGGGTGGAGCCATGGATAATGTGAATAGCAGCCCGGTCATCATCAATTGCCGGTTTTTAGGTAACCAGATTGCATTTGGCGGTAATGCAAATGACATAAATAATTACCTGTCCAGTCCGCAAGTGTTTAATACAATCTTTTCTGATAGTTCGGGTTGCAATTATGGTGGTTCCATTGTTAATCAAAATCAAAGCAATCCGGTTTTTTCTGATTGTGAATTCAGAAACGGCAATGCTTCTATTGCGGGTGGAGTCTGTTACAATAATTTTTCCGCTCCTTTGTTTCTGCGTTGCATCTTCATGGGCAATAAAGCAGGTGACGGAGGTGTTTGTTACAATGATAATGCCAGTAATGCAAAAATTGTCAATTGCATTTCCAGTGGTAGTGCTGCTACAGGGCAGGGAAGTTTCATGTTTAACAGCAACAGTAACCCGGTATTGGTTAATTCCACCATTGTAAATGCCACATTACCTTCGGTAGGCAATAGTTTCCGGGGAGGTGTTATTGTAAATACAGGTACAAGCCAGGCTGCCGTCAGCAACAGTATATTATGGGGAAATACGGTTGTTAGTGGTCAGAATGTACCCAATGGAGATATACTCGATTTGTCTGGCATACCTACACAAATGAACCATTCCATAAGCCAGGTATTTGGCACAAGCGGTGTAAATGGAAACCTGGTGGGAACAGACCCATTATTGATTAATCAGATGAATCCTGCCGGTGCAGATAATGTTTTTAATACCAGTGATGACGGGCTCATACCAGCAAGCTGTTCTCCTGCCTTAAATGCAGGATTAAATACATCCATATCTGGGTATGCCACTGATATCAGTAACAATCCGAGAATATATAATGGTTTGGTGGATGTAGGAGCCTATGAAATGCAGGCATTACCTGGTTTGGTTACCAATACATGGACCGGGGCAGTTGGCAATAACTGGGAGAATCCCCTTAATTGGAGCCTGGGTGTTATACCAAATCCATGTACAAAAGTGATCATTAATTCGGGAACAATCGTGTTGAATTCTAATGCTACCATATATAGCATGTCAGTTAATCCCGGTGTAAATATTACAGTTGGAACAGGGTTCAGCCTGGTTATTTTGCATTGATAATTTGCAAGCCAACCCCCATGCATTTTAATGCAGTAATTTCTCTTTTTTAAGTAAAGCGGCACAGGAGATTCCGATATGTATGAAACAGAAATACAGGGAACACCCAATTATACGAAATAAAAAAACCGGAATCAATTCCGGTTTTTTACCGTGCGGCAAAGGAGATTCGAACTCCCACGCCCGTTAAGGCGCTACCACCTCAAAGTAGTGCGTCTACCAATTTCGCCATCGCCGCATAAAGTGTGCAAATGTAAAATTAAAAATCTTTTGAAGAATAAAATAATATCATTTTTAAAAGCCGGGGATCGTTCTGAAAAAACCGGTTAGCAGCTAATATGAACAAATCTGTTTCATTTCTTTAGTAAAATCCTGAAAGTGGTTCCCTTACCGGGTTCGCTCTGTTTTACGAATAATTCTCCGCGATGGTATTGTTCTATGATCCGTTTGCTTAATGAAAGTCCCAGTCCCCAACCGCGTTTTTTTGTTGTAAAGCCGGGTTTAAAAACATTGGCCAGGTTTTTCTTGCTAATCCCTTTTCCGGTATCGCTAACATCAATCACCACCTGGGTAGCTTCATTCCTTATTAGGATATTGATGTCTCCGTGCCCTTCCATGGCATCCAGTGCATTTTTCAGGAGGTTTTCTATCACCCAGTCGAATAGTGGTGCGTTTATCAGGGCAGTTATATCGTCATGCCCTTCATCATTCACCATGAAACTTACCTTGTTTGGTGCTCTTCTTTTAATATAGGAAACCATGTCTTCTACCTGCTTAACGATATTGGCTTCTTCCAGGTGCGGCGTGCTGCCAATTTTTCCAAACCGGTCGCTAACCAGTTTCAGCCGTTCCACATCTTTGCTCATTTCCTGCACAATTTTAGCTGAAGTGCCGCTTTCTTTTAGCATCTCAACCCATCCCGCCAGCGAAGAAATAGGGGTGCCTAACTGGTGTGCGGTTTCTTTTGCCATGCCGGCCCACACCTGGTTTTGCGTGCTTTTATTCCGGGTGCTGATGGCAATGAGCGTAACAATAATGAACAGGGCCACCACGATCAGTTGAACGATGGGGAAATACCTTATCTGCTTCAATAAAGTTGATTCACCGTAATATAACAGGTTGTTCTGATGCTGATCGAACGGGTTTTTCCATATAATCGGTTTATTACGGGCCTTGAATTCGTCCAGTTTGTCTGTCAGGTAGTTTTTGTTATGTGCAATTTTAACAGAATCAAGGTTGTAATGGTCTAAGATGCTGTCGTTTTCATTAACGGCAATCATCGGTATATCCTTGTTGTTTTCGGTAAGTATCCGGCTGGAAAGGTTTGTTTGCGGGCTGTTGGAATTGCTTACTTCGTTTACTGCTTCCACCCATTGTTCTATTTTCTGTTTTTCTTCCCTGGCTATTTTTTTGGCAAGGAAGTTTGAATAGAAAAGGCTTACCGTAACAATGGCAATGGCAACCAAAGCCAGTACCGTACGCCAGTTTAATAATTGAGGAAACATATGTAAATGTAAAATGTAAAATGTAGAATGTAAAATGTAAAATGGTTTATGTTTGTATAAATTGTAATTAAAGCTACATAGTAGTACTGCCGATGAACGGATTGCGACGCAACAATGATGAAGCGATTGATACCGCAGGTACCAAAATTAACCCGTTGGTGGCGGTAGTCATTCTTAACTGGAACGGTAAAAATTACCTGGAACAGTTCCTCCCGTCTGTGCTTTCATCAACCTATCAACATCTGCGTGTAATCGTAGCCGATAATGCATCAACCGACGATTCTGTGAACTTTGTCAGCCGGCATTTCCCTTCAGTGGAGATCATCCGGAATGATACGAATGAAGGATTTGCCAAAGGATACAATACGGCGCTGAAAAAAGTGGAGGCCGATTATTATGTGTTACTGAACAGCGATGTGGAGGTGGATAAAAACTGGATTGGCCCCGTGATCAGCCTGATGGAATCTGATAGCAGCATCGCAGCCTGCCAACCCAAGATATTATCCTATTATCAAAAGGATTTCTTTGAATATGCAGGAGCTTGCGGCGGATGGATCGACCGGTTTGGATATCCATTTTCCAGGGGCAGGGTATTTGATATCTGTGAAAGGGATAAGGGCCAGTACGATACGGCAGCAACCTGTTTTTGGGCCAGTGGTGCCGCTATGTTTGTAAGGGCTTCCTGCTATCATGAAGTTGGCGGACTGGATGAATATTTTTTTGCGCACCAGGAAGAGATTGATTTTTGCTGGCGGTTGCAGCATAAGGGATATAAGGTTTTTGTACAACCGGCATCTGTTGTTTTCCATGTTGGCGGCGGTACTTTGCCCAAAGGTAACAGCCGTAAAACCTATCTTAATTTCAGGAATAACCTGATTATGATGTACAAGAACCTGCCCGGGTTTTCCGCCTGCCTCAAGTTGCCGGTACGGATGGTATTGGATGGAATTGCAGCCATGAAGCACCTCTTGCAGGGCGACACTGGATTTTTCAAGGCCATTTTAATAGCACATGTTCATTTTTGGAAATGGGTATTTACTGTTAAGAAAATAGATTACGGTATTGGTAAGAAACAGCGGTATTTTCCGGGTATGTACCAAGGCAGTATCGTTTGGCAGCATTTTATCAGGAAGAAAAAGGCCTTTTCAGAAATTATTGGCCATAAATAATTTTTTTTATTGGTAAGCCCTTATTTTTGCACGGAAAATCAATTAAATATGCACCAGGAAGTTATAGATAACACCCATAAGGATTTCGCCCATAACTGGGTTTCATCATCCCGTTTTATCTGGTTTTGCCAGGTTTTCCTGATTATTGCCTTTGTGCTGGGTGGATGCTACAGTTTATACCAGAACAGGTATAAAGGTAAACCGGAAGTGGTTGTGCCAGAAAACACCTTGTACAATCCCAAGTACAAATAATTTTTTTGTATTAATAAGGTAACATCCCTTATTTTTGCACTCCTGAAAAAGGAAAGTTCTTTAATATTTTATGAGATAAGTGTTTACGGAAGGTCTGCGTAAAAATCTTATACATAAGAAATCATGCGGAAGTAGCTCATTTGGTAGAGCACGACCTTGCCAAGGTCGGGGTGGCCGGTTCGAGCCCGGTCTTCCGCTCAGTAAAAATCCCGACTTAGCTCGGGATTTTTTTTCAAAAATCGTGTCACTCGGGTGGTGGAACCCCGAAAGTATTCGGGGCAGGCTGGTAGACAGGTCCCGATTAAATATCAGGATTCGCAGTAATGGGAGTGTGGGTTGAAGAAAAGAGTTCTTAAATAACAATAAAATCGTGTCACTCGGGTGGTGGAACTGGTAGACACGCAGGACTTAAAATCCTGTTTCCAGTAATGGAAGTGTGGGTTCAACTCCCATCCCGAGTACTTAGCCTCATTGTAAAAGATGGGGCTTTTTTTATGTATTTTTTCTTTTTTCTTCACTGCGTTTTTTTACACAAAATCTCAAAATCACCAAGCAGTTTCTATTTTAAATAAGAATTTTTCCATGTTGCTGGTTTGTGTGTTGTGTTTAATATTGTCTAATATAATTAAATGCACACAATTGATTTAAAGCTGAAAAGAAATACTTTACTTATTTTTAAGTATGCTACAAAAAATTGCACCTGTACTGCCTGCTTTCGATATTTCAGAAACCAGTACTTTTTTCCGGAACAAACTTAAATTCAATACCATTAACTATGGCAATTACCTGGTAGTAAGAAAAGACCGTATCGAATTTCATTATTACCTGTGGCAGGGAAAAGAAACTTTTACAACTTCCTGCTGCTTTATCTATGATGATAATATTGAAGACCTTTATGCTGCTTTTTCTTCTTTAGGCATCATACAGCCTGCATCAAATAAATGGAACAATTCATGGGGCAAAAGGGAATTCCAGGTGAAGGATAATAATGGGAATGTGCTTAGGTTTGGAGAGGAGGTTTAAGGGTTTATGGTTCATAGTTTATAGTTTATAGTTCGTAGTTTATGGTTTATAGTTGCGGGATTAAGGGGAATGATAGCAGGATAATTAAAACTAAACAGGATTAATTGGTTTATTGAATTTTCATCACCTGTTCTTCTACCAGCGCAAATACATGGTCACCGCGTTTAGGCTTTACCGTATGCAGCCCGGTGAATTTTCCGAATGCAGGCAACACCGCATGGCTTTTACCAAAATGAAAACAGGGGAAACGCAGGGTTTGTTTTCCCTTTCCCTGTAGCACAATGCCGGGATGCACATGGCCGCTGAAGCAATAATTGTTTTCAATTTCATTATGGCACTCAATGTCATGGGTAAACGAAAATCTGCCACTGGTAAATGCAGATTGAAAGGTATCTATGCCCGCAGCCCTGTACCATGCTTCGGGTAAAATGTCGTGATTGCCCTTTACCAGTAACAGGGAAAGGCTTCTCATATCTTTTCGCCACCTGGTAAAAAGGTCGTGCTCCCTGTTTTCCGTACTGTGAAACAGGTCGCCGATAACCAGCAGGCTAACCGGGTTAAAATACCCAATCTGTGCAAACAGCCGTTGCAGGTCTTCTATAAAAACAGTTTGGGGTATGCCAATACCGTTTTTCCGGAAATGCCCCGATTTACCGATATGCAGGTCAGACAACACGAGCATCTTTTCCTCTTCCCAAAACAGGGTACGGCTGCCGGTAAGCAGGAAATGGTTGTTATATACCTGGTGAAGCATAAATGGCTGCATGGATGCAAAGCTAAGTGGTTTGAGGTTTGGGGTTTGTAGTTTATAGTTTAAAGTTTGAAGTTTGAAGTTTGAGGTTGATTGATTATTTGTTTATAGTTTATTGTTGTGTATAGAGTTTAGGTTGATAATATTTCATGAGTTGAGTTATTGAGAAAATATTCATTTTGATATTATTTTTAATATGCTTAATTTGGTTGAAAATTTACCATTATGAGCCAGGAAATGAACCCAACTGATACTTTGCATGAATTTGAAAAAGGCAAATTGCCAACTTCAATTAATGTACTAACCATATTAACCATTATTGGTTCCATATTGGGCCTTCTTTCTTCTGTTTATTCCTTTTTTACTGCCAAGAAATCTTATGAAACTTTAAAGGAAACAATGGAAAGCGGCAAGCTGGATGATGCTCCTGGTTGGGCCAAAGGATTTATGTCGCCGGAAATGCTTGATATGACCCGTAAAGCATTTGAAAACAGGCTTCCTATTTTGCTGCTTAGCCTCGTAGCTTATGCATTGTGCCTGTATGGAGCTATTGAAATGCGTAAACTGAAAAAACAAGGATATACTTTCTGGCTGATCGGGGAATTACTTCCGATAGCTACAACCTTACTTTTCCTGGGATTTGCAGCCATGAAGGGATTTGGATTGCTGATGTTTTTGTTCCCAATTGTATTTATCATATTATATACGGTTAACAGGAAGCATTTGGTAAACTAGTTCTAAGTTTGACGTTTGTTGTTTGAAGTAATATTTCCAAAAGCATTGGTATTTATATATGCTATTTATAGTTTATTGTCTGAAAATGGAATACTAACCTCAAACCTCAAACCTTAAACTTCAAACCTCAAACTACTTCCTCAACAACTCCTGCATCTTCCTCACCCGGTCTTCCAGTTTTTCGGAGCTGATGGTTTCACGCATGCTGTCTACTTTAATGGGGAAGCAGAAAGGAGTTAACTGTAACGGGTACCTGATAATAATTTTGCTTTGACTTATTCTGCGCAGCATATCCCGGAGCCTGGGTTCGTCCATCTGAATTTCCATCACTTCATTGTATGCCTGTTTCAGCAGCAGGTTTCCGGGTTCATATGTTGAAAATACATTGAACAGGAGAGAGGCTGATGACTGAATATGCCGTTGTTTCACTTTTTCTCCCGGCATACCCTGGAAAATCAGTCCGCCGATGACAGCAATATCCCTGAATTTCCGCCTGGCCATTTCCGTAGCATTTACACTTTTCTGGATATCGTCAAAGAGCCCATCTTCCGAAAAAAGCTCATATGCGTTACTGTCATCTACCGGTATCGGCTGATCGCTAAGTAATTCAAAGCCGTAATCATTCATGGCAAACGTGAAACTGATGGGGATGTTCCTGCTGATGCGGTATGCAAGCAATGCCGCCATGGCTTCATGAACCAGCCGCCCTTCAAACGGGTAAACAAACAGGTGGAACCCGTCCTTTGTTTCAATATGTTCAATAAGCAGCTCCCCGGCAGCGGGTATATGAGATAATTGATGTTGCAACCGGAAGAGGGGCTCCAGGGCAAGCAGTTCCGGGGCAGGTTCGGGAACGCTTCTTAATGGCTTCTTCAGTCCCGGTTCCGGGAACAGGGTAGCCGCTTCATCCAGTTTTTTCCTGAGCATGAAACCAAGGTTGGCGCTCAAAGGCATCCGTCCGCCCTCCCAACTCGGGATAACAGATTTAGTGGCATTGCTTTTTTTAACCAGGGCTGTATTTTCCTTTAAACCGATGAATTCAAGGTTTTTCCCGGCAAGCGTAAACACTTCACCCTGCGCAAGCCGCGAAATGAAATATTCTTCAATCACACCAATATATCCTCCTGAAAGAAATTTTACTTTTACCATTACATCACTCACAATAGTACCTATATGCAACCGGTGCCTCATGGCCATGCGACGGTTGTTAATCTTATACAACCCATCAGTAATTTCCACTTTTTTATAATCGTCATACTGGTTAAGGGCGATGCCGCCATCTGATAAAAAATGGAGCAATTGGGCCCATTCTTCCTTATTTATATCCCGGTAACAATACGTAGCCCGCACCACATCAAAAAGTTCATCCGGGTAAAAGCCTTCCGATATGGCAAGCGTACCCATAAACTGGATCAATACATCAAAACATAACAGTAAGGGTTGCTTGCTTTCAATAAAGGAATCGGTAACGGCATCTTTTAATGCAGCCGCTTCCAGCAACTCAAGGGTATGGGTTGGCAGGAACCAGATATTGCTTTCAGCGCCCGGCTGATGCCCGCTTCTTCCGGCCCTCTGCAAAAACCGGGCAACGCCTTTGGGTGAGCCAACCTGGAAAACCGTTTCTACCGGCCGGAAATCTACACCCAGGTCAAGGCTTGATGTACAAACAACCGCCGTTAAGATACCTTTATGCAGGGCTTCTTCCACCCAAACCCGCAGCTCCTGTTCTATACTGCCGTGGTGAAGGGCGATAGCTCCGGCCAGTTCGGGGGCTTTAACTAGCAGTTCCTGGTACCAGCGCTCCGACATACCGCGGGTATTTATGAATATCAATGAAGACTTATTTTGTTGTAAGACCGGCAATACCTTATCGGCCAGTTTTAAGCCCAGGTGCCCTGCCCAGGGATATTTTTCAATTTCTCCGGGTATAATGGAATGGATATTGATTTTTTTTGATACCTGTGCCGAAACGATGAATCCTTTGTTCCCGGTTGAGGAAAGCAATACATCCCGGGCTTCTTCCAGGTTGCCAATGGTGGCGGAAATGCCCCAGACTGATGGATTGGGGTTTGAAGTTTGAGGTTTGTGGTTTGAGGTTTGTGGTTTGAGGTTTGAGGTTTGAAGTTTGCGGTTTGTGCTGTGCGGGTTATTAATACCTTTTTTTAAACGATGATTATCAAACCCGGAACAAATGGAAATGAGCATAGAAACCGCCAGTTCCACCTGCACGCCTCTTTTAGAACCCAGCAGTTCATGCCATTCGTCTACGGCAATAATCATCAGGTTCCTGAAGATTTCGGGGTACCCTTTCTGGGCCAGTAATAAATGAAGGCTTTCCGGGGTTATGATTAACACTTCAGGCATCCTGCGCTTTTGTTTTTGCCGCTCACTAACCGGTGTATCTCCATTTCTTATGGCAACCTGCCATTGCATGCCCAGGTCTGAAATCACTTCTTCCATGGCCCTTCCGATATCTTTGGCAAGTGCACGCAACGGGGTTATCCATAATAATTGTAATCCGTTTTGGGCAATCGACTGGTAATGGTGAGGATGTTCATTGATAAACCGGATGAGGGCGCCCAGGAAAACCGAATACGTTTTTCCATACCCTGTTGGGGCGTTTACCAGTCCGCTTTCTTGGCGGCTGATAAGTTGCCAGGTTTCCATTTGAAACGGAAAGGGGGTTCTTTGATGCCGGTGAAGCCAGTTATTAATTACCGTAAAGCCTGGTTGATTGGTTTGGCCCATGGAAGCGGGATTC
>WBZP01003141.1_pt1 | contig 18210 bp, 17 predicted proteins | sample 5204301 | NCBI WGS metagenome assembly WBZP01 (sample SAMN12412401, study PRJNA552823) | activated sludge metagenome | isolation source: activated sludge from nitrification reactor of wastewater treatment plant... | place: USA: Pennsylvania | collected 2017 | reverse complement strand
TATTGCCCTTTCGTTCGCCTTGCTGCCATTACACGAATATATTCATGTATTAGCGTACAAATCGCAGGGTGCTGTTAATACCTCCTACTCCGCTAATTTGAAAAAATTCTACTTTATGGCGTTTGCCGATAAGTTTGTGGCCAATAAAAAAGAATTTACAGTGGTTGCCTTGGCCCCATTTGTAAGCATTTCACTCATATTCACCCTCTTGCTCTTTGCTGTACCAGCACACTGGATGCTAACCGTAACAGCAACCCTGTTAATGCATACTGCCATGTGTTCCGGTGATTTCGGGCTATTGAGCTATTTTGAATTTCACAAAGACAAAGAAGTGGTTACATACGATGATATTGAAAATAAGGTATCATACTTCTATGGCCGGGCACATGTATAAAATCGTTTCAACAAACAAGTGAAACTGTCGCAACAGAATGTAGCAAGTTTATTGCCTTGCATAGAGATAAGTGTACCTGATTCTCTTACATATGATACAAAGGAATAAAAATATTTAGCTGCCTGCCGGCACTATATTTTTGCCAGGATGGTCCTTATTTTTTTAACCGGTAACAGGCCGGAAAGTTTATTAAAACACACAACATCCTGTGGAAGACAATCACCATGGAGCAGATCATTTGTTCATTTTTAAAACCAGTTTTTTAAGCTCCTCCAACTCTTCCCTTAACTGCCTGTTTTCCTTTGCCAGTTGCTGGATACCTGCCAGGGCAACTCCTGCGGGGTCTATGGAAGAAATGGATTTTTCATCGTTACCTGTTTTAAAAAGCGCATAAAAATCCTGTGCCATCGGCCCGATATGTGTAATGTTGTTTCCTTCTTTCTTATAGCTCCACCTGCTAACAGGCAATTGCAGTATTCGTTGTAACAAGTCTTTACCATCAAGCGGGGTGATATTTGTTTTGAGGTTACGGTCACTGGCATTGGTCCAAACACCGCCTGTGGTTAACCTGGCTGTGGTTACTGCACTGTTGAACTCCAGTATATTGGCTGCTGTGGTATTTACCCCAAATCCCCATTTCGTTACAGCCGTGTTGCCAAATACCATACTGTTGCTTTGTGTAATGCTGGCATCAAAGCCAAATGCTGATGCATTACTGATGGTAGAACTGGCTGATATACTGGCTCCTACCAGGGTATTTTGCTCTCCGGTAGAAATGCCGCCGCTGGTATGCCCTACAAATGTATTATTTCCACCTGTGGTTAAATTATTTCCACTCAGGTATCCCAGTAAGGTATTGTAATAACCGGTGGATACGTCATCGCCGCTAAATGTGCCCACTGCCGTATTCTGGTTTCCGCTTGTGGAATTGGCAGTGGGATTAACCGACGATAATGACCTTAAACCGATTGCTACATTATTTGTTGAAAGAAAGTTGGAAAAACTCATATTGGCAAGGGCTGATTCACCAATGGCAATGTTTTGGCTGCAGTTTGTATTACTTTCAAGGGCATTCCGCCCAATGGCCAGGTTAGAAGCACCGGAAGCATTATCACGCAATGATCTGCTGCCGATAGCCAGGTTGTTATTGGCAATATTACTATACAAGGCACTATCCCCAATTGCCAGAATGCCGGTAGCAGTGGTTGAGGACCTGGCAGCCTGGTATCCGATGGCAGTGTTATTATCTGCAACCGTATTTGATGCCAACGCTTCGCTACCAATGGCAGTATTATTGCTGCCAGATTCGTTTGCCACCAGACTGCCACTACCCATACCCGTGTTTCGAGCGCCCGTTTCGTTTGAAGCAAGTGCACGGAAACCAACAGCACTGTTGCTATCTGCCGTATTTATCAAATGCAGCGCTTCAAAACCAAGAGCTGTATTAAAGCTGCTGGTATTGTTGGCAAAAATCATATTGGCATTTGAAAGGGCCCTGGCACCCACTCCTGTGTTGAAACTGCCACGGTCTAACTTGCTTCCGCTTTGGGCCCCTACAAATGTATTGGCTGTTCCGTCCTTATTTGTTTCCATGCTAAAGTAGCCAATAGCCGTATTGGCATAAGGCCCTCCCGAAAGAAAAGGGCTTGTATCTGTGGTATCAGTACTAAGGGCAAACGGCCCGATGGCTACATGACCACTACCCTCACGGTTAACCGCTAAAGCACTCTTACCAACGGCTACGTTTTGTGCGCCATTTGCCAATAACTGTAAAGCATTGGCACCAACAGCCACATTCTGACTACCTGTAGTATCGGTAAGCCCAGACTGGTAACCCAAAAACACATTATCATCACCTGTACGAAGGTTTTGCCCGGCACTGGTTCCCAGCGTACTGTTGTTGTTTGCATTGATCGCTCCCAGCGGGTTACTGCCCCCCTGTCTGCCAACCATGGTATTGTTATTGCCCGAATTCATGAATGAACCGGAAGCCTGGCCTATAAATGTATTGCTGTTGCCTGTTGCATTGAGGCCCGCATCTTTACCCATATAACTGTTATTGCTGCTGCTTACATTAGCACTGCCAGCCTGTACACCTATGAATGTATTGTTTTCAGCAGTTGTATTCGCACCCCCCGCATCGGCACCTATTGCCACATTATTTCTTCCGGTTATATTAGCCAGTAATGCCTCGGCACCAACAGCTGTATTATTAATTCCGTTTACTGAAGAAGAAGGATTATTATTGAACAAGGCCTTATACCCGATGGCGGTATTGTTTGTAAAGTGGTTGCCGCTACTTACCAGGAAATTATTGCTGAATAAGGCGGAATCGCCAATAGCTACATTATGGCTACCGGAAATATTTCCATATAGTGCCGAAGTGCCAACAGCAACATTACTCAATCCCCTGCGGTTTACAAACATGGCAAGGCTGCCAACAGCAATATTACCGTTTGCTGATGTATCATTATTAAGTGCCTGATTACCGATAGCAATCTTATTATTGCCCTTGGTATTTCCGGAAAATGCAAAATAACCGATGGCTACATTCTGTTGCCCTCCCACATGACCGTTGCCGGCAAAACTGCCCAGCATCACATTTCCATAACCAATAGTATCCTGCTGCATGGCATTAGAGCCTAAAGCAACATTGTTAAACCCGCGCTTCATGTTATATGAAGCGTTGTAACCTACCGCGGTATTAAAATCACCATCAAAAAATCCGCTTCGGTTTACACCTGTATTAATCAGGGCACTCGAACCTACAGCCGTATTTCCCGTTGACCTTTTTCCATTAAACATGGAATATGCACCAATGGATACATTATCCGTTCCGGTTGTGTCCCCGTTTAAGGCATTGGTACCCAGGGCCAGATTATTGTCGCCTGATTTATGGCTGGCCAGTGCTGTATTGCCCAAAGCAACATTACTGCTACCGGAAATATTGCTAAGCATAGCGCCACCACCGAATGCCGTATTGAAACTGCCTGTGGTATTTGAAGACAAAGTAAGTGAACCAAAACCGGTATTAACAATGCCTGATGTATTACCCACTCCCGCATTGTTACCGATAAAATAATTGGATTTGGCAGGTTCAAACTGCCCGTTCCATTGGTTATTCACTTTAAAGCGCAAGGGCATATTGGTAGTAGTGCCTATGAAATTTACTGCAGTATCTGTACCGGCATTTCCCGTGGTAGACCATCCGGTTATATTGGTAGCCGTAACCAGCCAAAGCCAGGAACTTCCATTATAGTAATAAAAACCAGTGCTGTCAGGGCCATCCTGGTAAACAAGTAAACCAGTTGCCGGTGTTGCAATAGCATTTTTCTGCGCTTTTGTCATACGGGGCACCAACATCCCTTTGGCAGTGCTTTTTATGTCGAGCATGGCACTGGCATCGGCTGCGCTACCATCTGCGTTTATGGCCAGGCTCTGTGCCTGTATGTTCAGATAAATGAAACTACCGATAAGCGTCAATAAAAATAATCTCATATTACTAATTTGATTTAAATATATATATTTATTATATTTCTATACTAAGTAAACATTACATAAAACAATACCCCGCCTACTTTGTTCTATGCAATTATTCACAATAAGGAATACCCGAAACCGGCATAATGGCATAAGTTACTTGCTATGCTTGCCTAATAACGCTAAACGGCTCATTATGGTATTAAAAACCGGTTACTTGCCATTTCAGAGCTGATAGTCTTGATTTATAAAACCCGTAACTATATTATAATTAACGAGCATTTACAATTAAATTCAAAACTATTCAACATGCTAACAGCCGTCAATCCAAAACTACCCATGAGGGATAAAGACATTACCCAAAATTTTTACATCAATACTTTAGGTTTTTCTGTATTTGGAAATGCTAATTATGATGGTTACCTGATGCTGGAGAAAGACCATATCCAAATTCATTTTTTTGAGTTCAAATCATTGAACCCTTTGGAAAATAATGGTCAGTTGTATATAAGGACAACAGCAATACATCATTTGTATGAATCACTAATGCAAAAATTGCCTGATTTGAAACCGGTTGGTGAAATATCGGTGAAACCCTGGGGCCAGGTAGAGTTTTCGTTGCTTGACCCGGATAACAACCTGCTTACATTCGGTCAACCTGTTTAATATACAATGTGTTTCACACCCATTACTTATATTTACAATCTTACATAAATGCACATGAAAACCGTTTCCCCTGCCTGCCTGTTAACCTTCCTGCTTTTCTCCTGTAATCCGTCAGGTACTAAAGAACAACATACTACCGGCGGGTACAAACCTGCTATTACTGATAGTTCTGTTGCAATATCATCTTTACAAATTGATACAGCATTCCGGTTAAAACTGGTCCCGTTAGAAATTGTTGATTCTTCCAGCCATGATGTGTACAAAAAGTTTGGAATCAGCACATCGGGTATGTGCTACGAATGTGACCTGGCAAATATAAACATTGCAAATGGAAAAATTAATTTCAGTAACATATGCGATCCGGGCAATTCACTTAGTTATGATATCAACAGCTTTGTAAAAAACGGACAAACTACAGTAATCCGTTTTAAAGAAGTCATGTTGGTACTGGAAAAAATCAACCAGGTGCCGGTTTACCGGTTGCAATTAGAAAACACTTTGAAGCCGGGCGAACGCCTGAAATTAAAAGAGTATTACAGCAGTGATACGGATATCAAAAAATTTGAAATACACGATTGCGGGGATTTCGAAGGTTGATTTTATCCTGTACTAGAAAACTGTTTTTTTAACCATACAAAGTAGTTTTGAAATGAATTACTTTATTATTTAGCATTAAGTTTGATGAACCGGTTACAGGCCGGCCAGCTAGAAAAAGACACATAACATCCTGAGGAAGTCTTGCGTTAGTGAGGGTACTCATAATTTAGTCTGATCACGCGACAGTAATTTCCTTCATTTCATGAAATTTTTCAAAATCACTGATTTTATACTTTTGTGATGTAATCTTATGAAGTGTTTTACAATATTTGAATTTCATTTTTCGTGCATACCTGCTGTAACCTATACCCCCGGCTTTGAATGTTTGATGGTGTGCAAACCAGATAACCAAAGCAGTGGAATAGAAAAAAAACGGGTAAATAAAGCGAGATATGAAATGTAACCAGGGACGCTTCCTGTTATATATGATTTGCATTCTTTCACATTGAAATTCTATATGATAAGCTTCATCAATCAAGATGTCGGTGCAAATCTGTTTTAAAAGATTACATGATGTTGCATCTTTCAACGCCTGGTAAAAAACCTGTGCTGCACTTTCCACAGTAATCACGGCTAAAGTCCATATTTCCATATTCGTATTGAAATACCTTATTTTCCGGAATATTGTATCGCCCCAATTATGAGCCACCCTTGGTTGCTTAATGGAATCAAGATACTTACCCAGGTTATTCCCATGCTTCTGCTCTTCTTTTATAAACAATTTTACTGCATGTACATAATCAGGGTCTTTTATCCTGTTTGCATACTTTGTGGAAGCATGTATTAAATGAGCCCCATCTGATGTTTCCCCGAGCTGCCAGGCCTGTAAGGAGGCCAGTATTCCGTTTATTTCCTCTTGCGTAATAACAGGGCTTAGATTCCAATTAACCCTTTGCTGTGTTGCATTTTCTGTGAAATGCTCAATCCATTCCTTACTTGTTTTCATAATGTATTTTTTTTAATTTTACAAAGCACTTTGGTTTTCAAAGTATAATAATAATTTGATACTTCAGCCTTATTTTGAAACATTTAACATATATATATTAAAAAGCTATGGATCGGAAAGAAGCCAAAAATTTCCGTTTTGCTGTTTTTAAATGCATAAATAAATGAATACCTTTCTCTACATTTCGGTCTTAACCGGTTACAGACCGGGTAAATTAAAAGATAAAAGATATCCTGCGGAAGTCTTGCGACAGTGAATGGATAAATTCCATACATTAGTAAAAACAATCACAATGAGAACCTTTCCCGCCTTGCTTTTATTACAATTGATTGCCCATACATTGCAGGCACAATCAAATAACAGCCCTATCCAGGTAATAAATAACCCGGTAAAAGTAGCAGACATACTATTTAACAGGGTGAAAACAAACTTAAGCCAAAAGGAAAAGTTGTTCTTTGCAAAGGATATCATTTACCTGGTTTATGATGATGACCAGGACGGAAAAAAAGATACGCTGCTTACTTATATTGAAAATGACAAAGACCGTTATAAAAAATATACGGAAGATGATATTCAACGCAGTTCGCAGGTTGATATTTTCCCAACCGACATGAACCGGGATGCTGTTGAAGAGATATTTTTACGGAAATCTGGTTGCTATATCGGCTGCCATTGCACACAGCCAATACAACTATTTATTAAAGACAAAACCGGTAACTATAAATTGCAGGAAGCAATGGCCGAAGAAACAAGGCTATATTCCAGGATAACATCCAATTTGGATTTCCCCGATTTAATAGGTTCTCCGCCCGAATGCGGCGGCATGAATAACATCATTCCTACAAAGTTTACTGTGTACCGCTGGAATGGAAATATATACCAGGTTTATCAAAAACAAAAGCTTCCGCTAAAAACAGACAAGTCTATTGAAGAAGACATAAGCCCGGCTTATCAAAAAGCAATAAAGAATAGTGGCGCCCGGGATACGGATACGGCACATAATCAGCCAGTACTGACACCTGGCCCCACCTCCCGTAAAGAAACAGCCACAGCCATACCGGCTATGTTGTCGCCACTTGCCGCTTACCTGTTCAATAACACAAAAACAAAGCTTACCACCGAGGAAAAAAACGAACTGGTAAAAATTACAGAACTAACGGCGATGGATACCCTTGAAAAAAACAGGAAAGGCGAGCCTAAGATCCAATACAGGGTTTTTCCCGTTGATTTTAACAACGACGGCATTGAAGAAATATTCATCAGGGTTAAAACAACCGCCCTGATACTGCCCATTTACAAATATGCCTGCTATGTTAAGGATCTTTCCGGTACATACCGGCCCGCTCCCGGCCGTATCGGGCAAGGCGTACGTGCTATACTGAATGGCAAAACCGGTTTCCCCGACCTGCTTGTTATTGGCGAAAACGGCAGAAATGAAATATGGAGCTGGAACAATACTACCTATGCACGCCGGCAGGTGTTATCGCAAAATACAGCGATAAATTTCCGCACAGTGGATCTTGAAAAAATAAGCTCCTTTTATAGTGACAAATAGAAATTGTAATTGAATTTAAATCAGTGGAATAATATACATGTATCTGTGGATTTCAAAGGTTGAATTTTCGGTCTTTTCGTTATCATAGATTTATTTGTATGTTATAGAATACTCGTATTGTATACTAAAATTATATTACCATTATCTGCATTCTGGTTTTTAAACCGGTCACAGACCTCCTAGCTTAAAGAGACACAAGACATCCTCGGGAGTCTTTCGTCTGGGACCGTTTGAAAATCAAAAAACAGGCAACAAAATTCAGGACGAAACAAACCCTATTTCACCAGTTGGTTCACTATCAAGTAACAGGATATTCAATGATAAATCTTTCACTGCCCAATGCCCATGGCAGCAAATCTGCTATCCATGCAAATCTCCGCCATAAGCCAACATTGTAAAAGAGTTACAATTAGTTAATCATGACAACCAGCCTTTTATTTGAGCAGTTAAAACACCCCAAATCCATCTGGCACCCGACAGACAAGTCATTAACCTGCAAAAGTTCAACAATTCAGCAAGACAAACTACCTTTGAAGGGTAACAAAATACAGATAATGAAAATTTATGTATCGGTAATTTGCATGCTGCTTTTGGGTTCCTGCAATCAAACACAAAAACAATTACCATTTTTGGGTAACCCAATTATTGCAGGAAGTGACACAACATATCCCACGATTGCCGATTTTGCATTAACAAATCAGGACGGAAAAACAGTAACCAATCAAACATTTGCCAATAAAATTTATGTAGCTGATTTCATATTTCTTTCCTGTCCCACTATTTGCCCAAAAATGACAAAAGAAATGTACAAAGCCTATTTATCTTTTGCAACAAACGACAACGTTCTTTTTATATCGCACAGTATTGACCCGGAGCATGATAGTATTCCACGTTTAAAAGCTTATTCCAATTCCTTGGGAGTACCTTCTGCTAAATGGCATTTTGTAACTGGCAACCAGGACAGCGTTATGAATCTTGCAGAACATTCCTATTATGCTGCCGCTTATCCTGACAGTACGGCCCCCGGAGGCTTTACACATAGTGGGGGCTTACTTTTGATAGACAAAAACAGGCATATACGTGGTGTATATAACGGAACAAAGCCGGAAGAAACCCAACGGCTGATAAATGACATTCAAACACTTTTAATTCAAGACTTTTAGTGTTACTTTTGCAACATTGAAAAAATTAGTTTCCATATTACTGATAGTTGCCTTTCTTGTACAAAGTACAAGTCAGCTGTGGATTATGGCTGCTTTTAAAATCAACCAGGCTTATATAGCTGCCAATCTTTGTATAAACCGTTTTGAAGCTATTCCTGTTTGTAAAGGTTCCTGCTACTTAGAAAACCAATTGAACCTGGACCAAAAACAACAACAAAAATATCCTGACTTTAAAATAAAAGAAATTAACCTGCTTTATGAAAATCTTTCAGTTGAAACGTTTCAACACCCCTTTTTTATAGGTAGAAATATTTCCTACCCTGCCCACAATACTTTTTTTAATTCATCCGAACATCTTCGTTCCGTATTCAAACCACCATCCATTATTGTTTAGTCAAGCGAATTTTAGCGTTAAACAATAATTTTTTACATGGGTATAAAAACAGGCGATATCGCTGTTTACCCTGTTAGTATTTTTAAAACAAATAAATCTTTCTGGATTGGTGAACTTGACCGAATATTGGAAAAGTTTCCTCAATTAGAACATCCTCATAAGCAGGCATTTTATATGTTGCTGTTTGTGCAGGATGCCAACGGTATGGTTAAACTGGACAAACAAACCATCCGCCTCGACCAGCAAAAAGTAATTTGTATAAAACCTAACAGTGTATTCAGTTTAGACATAAACAGGAATGCCAAAGGCAATATTATCTGCTTTACCGAAGCATTTTTTTCGCTGCGGTACAATAATAATGTATTGTATCAATTCTCATTTTTAAAAAAAGATGCAGAAAGCTATATCCGTTTATCGGGAGGAGAAACCGGGAAATGGCTTAACCTTTTGCACCTGATGCAATATGAATTCGGCGGCCATCATAAAGGTGCTGAGAATGTGTTACGGTCATATCTTAATATCTTATTGTACGATTTAGACAGGAGCCTGCATCCACATAAAATAATAAATAACAAAAACAGTAAAGAAGATAAACTAATTATGTTTGAAAAATTGGTTGAGGAGCATTTCCTGCATCATAAAACTCCATCTTTCTACGCAGCTAAACTATACATCACTACCAACTACCTCAATAAACTTTGTCATGAATACAGAGGTTTTACAGGTGGAGAAATTATCCGTAAACGTGTTACGATTGAAGCCCAGCGGCTGCTTCATTACACCACATTATCTGTAGCTGAAGTGGCGCATAAATTAGGGTTTGAAAGCCCCTCCTATTTCATCACATTTTTTAAAAGGAACACTGGCACAACGCCGGAAAGTTTCAGGAAAACAAATCATTAAAAAAAAAATAAACACTCATTTAAACAAAGCCGAACAGGATTTAGATAATAAAGGTAAAGCCAAACTAATAAAATGACAGGCTGGAAAATGGAAGCCGGCCAATTAAAACTAATCTTAAAATTAAAATTCATGGAAACGTCTGAAGTAATCAAAAAACACGAAAAAAGATTTAATAAATCAAGGCTGTTTATACAAATATTATTAATCCTGATTACAGGTATGATAATTTTCCTGCAGCATGAAAACATCATTCGCTTAATCAATTGGCTATTCAATAGTAATTAAGCAAATCACGTATATGCGGAAATCAATCATACTATCAGGAAGTTTACTAACACTTATCATACTGATGGTTTTCCTGCAAGTAAAACATTGTATGAAGCGTGCTGGCTTTTAGATTTATGAAAATGACGACGGATTTAAAAAGAAAGCGTAAAACCCCTTCAGCAAAGAATGTAAAGAAGGGTTCTTAAAAAGCCCCGGAGGCTTATTCCAAATAATTGATTAACATAAATAAATTAAAATGAAAATATTTAATTTGATAGCAGATTATCTTTTCTTAAGTAAAAAAAACGAAACTGAAACAGATAATAGCACAATAAAAGCGATGCACCGTATTAACCGGATTTCATTGTTACTGTTTTTATTAGGCCTGGTGATGATGGTTTCAAAAATGATTACACAGGCGGTTTTAAGCAGATAAATCCCTAAACCTGCAATATTTAGCATATCTTAATGATTATAAAATGAATAAAACAACTAAAAAAATAAGCATCAGTTTGGTTCTGGCCCTATTAAGCTTTTTATCTTTTAGCCAGAATTACAGCTATGATAATAAGTCTTTCCGAACAATTGATTGGAATGAGTTTTTTTATAGGCTTGAAAAGAACCCTCACCTCGTTTTCTTTGATATTAGAACTGACGGAGAAAGAAATGACACGTCACAATATACCCAAAGTAACCAGGGCCGCATACGGGGTGCTGCCGAAATAGATTATTACCAATTTAACAAATACTATGCTGACCTTTTAAAGCATAAAGAAGACACTATCTACTTATATTGCAGCCATAGTATGCGTTCCAGGAGGCTTGCCAAACAGCTTTCAGATAGCTCTTTTAAAAATGTTGTGAATATAAACGGTGGAATGAGTTACCTGAATCTGTTGGGTAATAATACTTTCCCGTTAAGAAATAAATATTATGAAACCAGGATAAAATACAATCTGATTTCCCCTTTTGATCTCGGGGGAAAGTTAAAGAACAGCAGGGTCCAGGTAATTGATGTAAGGCCGGATAGTATTTATTACGGTAACGGCGGTGACGAACAAGACAGGAGTTACGGGTATATAAAAGGAGTAAAACACATTGATAATTCAAAATGTATAGATAGTATTACGCTATTCGATAATACAAAGGAAATAATTTTAATTGACAACTATGGTGACGTAAGCCCGGTAGTTGCCAATCTCCTTATAGAAAAAGGTTTTAAAAATGTTGGGGTATTATTTTATGGATTAGACGAATTACGGAATACTGTTCCAGCATCTCAAAGAACTTTTTTGCAACTAAAATACCCGTCAATCTTATCTTCCGAATTGTTAGAATGGATCAAATCTGGGAACGTAGCGATATTAGATATAAGAACCGAAACTGAATTTAATAGTACAGACACAGTTGCATGGAAGAATGTAGGCAGATTGAAAGATGCAGTAAATATTCCACTTTCGAGATTATCGGAAAAAGCATTGCAGCCTTACAGAAATAAAAAATTGGTGATTTATGATAATATGATGATGCCTCCTGAACTATATTTGGCAGCAGAATTTTTAAGTAAATATGGTTTCAAAGATTTTGCATTGCTGTCAGGAGGCATATTTCAGATAAATTGGGAAATAGCCAATACCGGTAAAAAATACCTGAATGAATTGTTAGATAAAAAATAATATACCATAAAAAACAACTAATCTAAAATCAATTTTATGAAATCAATATTTAGCATCCTTATTTTCACTCTTATATTTCACGTTACAAATGCACAAAACAATAAGCCTCATATTTCAAAACCCGACGCAACCAAAAAGATTCAGACGGTTGAAGTTTCCTGCGGTGAATGCAAATTTCATTTAAAAGGCACAAGCTGCGACCTTGCTGTACGTATTAAGGGCAAGGCTTATTTTATTGATGGTGCAGACATTGATTCATTTGGCGATGCACATGGAAAGATGGGCTTTTGCAATGCCATCCGCAAAGCCGAGGTACAGGGTGAAATTGTGAATAACCGTTTTAAGGTCAGCTATATTAAACTATTGCCAGCCAGTAAATAATTTTGACCGGAATCGGCTAACTTAGATTTAAGTTGATTAGTTAAATGCGAATCACTCTTTTTGAAATTACCTGTTCCAATTTTCAAAACAAATAATCACATTACTGAATAAATCAGGATTGTTTTTCTAAACATCCAGCATTCTCATTTTTATGCCATACGCCATTAGCGAAGGAACTTTGCAGCTTAAATTCTTTAGGCTATGGATTTTCCCATGTTTCATTTAGATTGGCTCAATGACAGGTTCTTAATAGCTCTCATTGCCATTCTGCATGTATGTATTAATCATGGATTGGCTGTTGGTTTTATCCCTTACATCACAAGATTAGAACAGCAAGGCGTAATGAACAGCCATGCCGGCCAAATCACCAATCCTGAATGGGATTCAATGGTGTACAAAATGATGAAAGTAGGGTTTATCATCACCACTACATTGGGAGCCATGACAGGCGTAGGCATTTGGTTGTCTGTATCTGTTGTAAGCCCTGCATCTATCGCCAGTTTAATTAGGGTTTTCTATTGGGCATGGTTTATTGAGTGGCTGGTATTTGTTACAGAAGTGGTGTTAATTTTAATATATTTTCTCACATGGAAAAATTCAAACAAATCGCTTAATGCTAAATTAAGGCATATAAAATTTGGTTGGTTCTTGTCTATTTTTTCGTGGATAACCATGGCCATCATCGTTTCCATTTTAGGTTTTATGATGGATCCGGGCAATTGGAAATCTCATCATAGTTTACTTAACGGTTTTAGCAATCCAATCTATTTGCCCCAACTATTTTTCCGTACACCAACAGCAATGTTAATAGGTGGCATTTTTGGATACTTACTATCTATCATTTTTACAAAAAAGAATTCCGAAATAAGGGCAAGGGCTGTAAAACAATCGTCTGTATGGATACTTATATGGGCACCGCTATCATTGGCGGGTGCCATCTTTTATTACCGTGCCATGCCACAGGCAATGAAAGATAATATGAGTACAGCCGTTGGAACATTGGAATTTGCTCAATACTATGATTTATTAAAATGGATAATTATCGGAGCAATCTCTACGGTTCTAATTATTGCGATTGCGGGCTTATGGAAGCCGAAGAAGATACACTTTGCGATGGTACTGTTTCCTTGCATTATGGCATTTGGTTTCTTAGGTATTTTTGAAAGGGTAAGGGAATTTATCCGCAAGCCTTATGTGATCGGTGGTTATATGTATAGCAATCTTTTAAGGGAAGAAGACTATCCATTGTATAAAAGGGACGGAATCCTTAAATATGCTACCTACACATCCACACCAGAAGTAACTGAGACCAATAAAGTAGAAGCAGGTAAAAATGTGTTTGTACTTACTTGTAGCCGTTGTCACACAACACAGGGCATCAATTCCATTGTAACAGTATTTGAAAAAATGTATGGGAAAGATAAATCTTTTGAGGAAGCTTCCATTGCTGCATTTACAAAAGGAATGCATAATGGCAGAACATTTATGCCCGAATTTCCGGGAAACCGAAAAGAGTTGGATGCATTGGCTGCTTACATTAAACACTTACAACAAACAGGCGATGTAATTGAAGGAGCCCAAAACGAAGGGGTGGTTGTTAATCCAAATCAAAGTGTAGATGCAATTGTAAAATTGCTTGACAAACAGGTTAAGGATAATGCAGATTCAATGGTAAAAATTCAAACCGCATTAAATAAATGACCCTTTCTCATTAAACAGTTCAAATAATTATGTTCCAGATACTACAAATAAATACGCCTGTTCCAAGAAATATTCCATTGGATTTACCTTTACCGGAATGGTTGTTGATTACATTATTGGTAGTATCGTTTTTGCTCCACATCATTTTTGTAAACCTGATGATTGGCGGCACAGTATTAACATTATGGTGCCAGATAATAGGGCTGAAAGATAAAGACTACCACAACCTTGCCCACGAAATTTCCAGAACGATAACCGTAAATAAAAGCCTTGCCGTTGTATTGGGTGTAGCACCTTTGTTAAGTATTTCTACATTGTATGCCACTCACTTTTATACAGCAACATCGCTTACCGGCGGTATGTGGATTGCCATTATACCTTTGGTAACCGTTGCTTTTTTACTAACCTATTTAAACAAATACACCTGGCATGTACTGGATAAAAACAAACCGCTAAGTATTGCCATCATTGCCACAGCCACTGCATTGTTTTTATTCATTCCATTAATTTTTCTGGTAAATGTTAACCTGATGTTGTTTCCCGAAAAATGGGGTACGGTAAAGGGTTTTTTCAGCGCATTGCTATTACCAAATGTATTTCCAAGATACCTGCACTTTATAACTGCATCCATGGCGGTAACAGGATTATTTATCTTTTGGTACATGGGCAGAAAGAGTTATCCATTTGAGGAATACTTTGAACGACTAACAAGGTATGATATAAAGAGAAAAGCCTATTCGCTTACATTGGCTGCCACGGTAGCCCAATTTATAATAGGCCCATTGGTAATGCTAACATTACCTACCAAGGGTTTTGATTGGCGGTTGATTTTAGTAATACTAAGTGGTGCGTCAATTGCGATCCCAGCCATGTGGTGGATATGGAAAGCCATCACAGGAAAGCCTGAAAACATTGACAACCATTTTGGAAAAGTGGTTATTGCATTAAGCATAACTGTAATTTTTATGGGCAGCGGCAGGCATGTGTATCGGGCAAATGCCTTAGCACCACATCAAAAACTAATGGCAGCCAATACAGCTGAATTTGAAAGATTGAGTAAAGAAGCAAGAGAAAATCCACCAATAGAACAATCAGACTTACAACTTGATTCTGCATTAGGACCAGTTGCAAAAGGTGCGGCTATATTTCAAATGAATTGCAGCAGTTGCCATAAAGAAAACGAAAAATTGGTAGGTCCGCCAATGATAGAAATGGCAACGATATATGCAACGGATAAAAACGGATTGAAACAATGGATAAAAGCACCCGGGAAAAAACGTCCCGATTATCCCCAAATGCCTGCATTTGCGCAACTTACCGATGATGACAGAGAAGAATTAGCCAACTATATTTTATCAATAAAAAAATAGCCGATGTATATAACATACTATGTAATAGCTGCATTAACCCTTGTTTTTGTTATAGCCATACAGCTGATTAGAATGAATATTTATGTAATAAAAATAAAAAAGAACAAAGAGCTTAATCAGCAAGAAATAAAAGAAGATAATAATTGGGAATTTATTAAGGGGCTATATTGAAGCCTTTAAATAGTTATCGTATGCAGTTTTTCAAATGCATATCAAGCCGGTGTTTCTACACTGGCTTTTTACTTTTAACTGAGCCAACGATGTAAATCAGGCTAATGGTCAGAAGCAAACAAACCAACCGCAAAGGATCTAACCTGGCAAGGGGCCTGTCTTGCCCTTCACACGTCAATCATAATGTGGTTCTACACTGAACCACAGTATGATTTACAGGGTTGATTGTAACCGGCAATTGAAAACAGTTATTCTGTGCCTGTGCAGTATTTTTGAAATAAATTTATTTTTACATCAGCATTCCGGTTTTTAAACCGGTCACAGTCCTCCTAGCTTAAAGAGACACAAGACATTCTGCTTAAGACTTGCACCAGGGAAAATGCACAGTACATTCATAGACTATGCTACTTTTTTACTATATTAGTATGTATCATCAGGAACAATATGCCCGAAAAATCAAAAGCCATAGATGCCTATATTGAAAAGTCTGCGGTATTTGCCAAACCCATTTTAAATCATCTCCGCAAACTGGTGCACAGTGCCTGCCCCGATGTGGAAGAAAAGATGAAATGGAGTTTCCCTCATTTTGATTACAAGGGAGAAATGATGTGCCATATGGCAGCTTTCAAACAACATGCCGCATTCGGCTTTTGGAAAGCGGCTTTAATGAAAGACCCGGTGCTGATGCAGGAAGCCAAAGCAGAAACGGCCATGGGACACCTGGGGCGCATTACTGCTTTGTCAGACCTTCCCCCCGATAAAAAACTCATCGCATGGATAAAGGAAGCCATGGTATTAAATGATAAAGGGATCAAACTGCCTGGTAAATCCAATAAAGAACAAAAAGAACTGGTTATTCCCGGTTACTTCCTAAAGGCCCTCGAAAAAAACAAGAAAGCGCGGGAGGTTTTTAACGGTTTCGCCTACTCGCATAAAAAAGAATACCTGCAATGGGTTAATGAAGCTAAAACGGAAGAAACCAGGCTTCGCAGGCTTGCAACAGCCATAGAATGGATTGCCGAAGGCAAGGGCCGTAACTGGAAATATGAGAAGAAGTAAACCTTATTTGCTGCCCTTCCCCACCAGCCGGTACGAATCATCCAGCATTTCCAACAGCTGCTTTTTTGCCAGCCTGCCATCAACAACCACCGTATTCCAGTGCTTCTTGTTCATATGATACCCGGGTAATACCGTTCCCGGATATGTTTCACGCAACTGCAAGGCCGTTTCGGGGTCGCATTTTACATTAAACTGTAATGGGGCGCTGTCCAGCGATACCAGTGCAAATACTTTTGCTTTCCTTTTAAACACCAGCGTGTCTTCCCCAAAGGGGAAACTTTCTGTTACATCTTCCTTCGTTAACAGGTAATCGCGTATTTCATCAGCATACATGTGAATTATTTTTTCACTTAAAGTTACGGCCATACATGATCATACTTAAAAAAAAATGGCCCGCCGGGTTACAGCAGGCCATCAAAAATATGAAGCTTATATTACCTTAATATTGATACGTCGCTCTTGATGATGGATTTCTTACCATTGATAAGCGAAAACTCCAGTACGGCATAATACGTACCGTCCGGCAACGGTTTACCCGAGTAACGGCCATCCCAGTTGTTGCGGTAATCCTTTGATTCATACACCAGGTTACCATACCTGTTAAACACTTTAACCGTTACATTCTTCAGGCAATCATACTGGTCGTACACCAGCCACAGGTCGTTTATGCCATCACCGTTAGGTGTAAACGCATTTTTAACCCTGATGCAATATGGTATAACGGTTACCAGTACATCATCATTGGCAGTACAACCCAATGCATTGGTGGCGGTAATCGTATATAACGTAGTAACCGTAGGTTGCGCTATCGGTGCTAATACCGTAGTAGCACTCAACCCGGTTGACGGTGTCCACAAATATGAAGTTGCATTGGTGGCGGTTGCAAAAATGGTCGCCTTGTCTCCTACTATGAGCGTAATGGGTTGCCCGGCATCTACGGTAACTGATTCACTTACATATATTATAACCTCATCTGTTTTGGTGCATGAACCCAATGTAGCCGTAAGTATATAACTTGTTTGTACAACCGGTGAAGCAGTTGGGTTTGCGCTGGAAGGATTATCAAGGCTTGTTGATGGCGTCCAGCTATAAGCACTGGCATTGCTGTTTGTATATAGCACTACCGACTGCCCTTTACAGATCGTTGTATCATCCCTTACGGTAAGATTAAGGTTGTCGGTAAAATCTACAGTTACCGGGGTGGTTCCCGTACATCCGAGGCTGTCGGTGGTTGTAATTACATAAGAACCTGCAGGCGCCTGGAATACATTTGACTGCTGGTTTACGCCCGGGTTTGAACTGATAGCGTATAATAGTGGAGCTATACCGGTTACATTGGTAACCGTAATGGTTCCGTCATTTGTACAATTAGCATTAACACTGGTTGCCGTTGATGAAACCGTATCCAGCACCAGGGTAAATAATGCCGTATCCTTACATCCGGTTGCATTAGCTGCAATCAGTTCATAAACACCGGCAAGGCCAAC
>WBZP01003139.1_pt1 | contig 18230 bp, 17 predicted proteins | sample 5204301 | NCBI WGS metagenome assembly WBZP01 (sample SAMN12412401, study PRJNA552823) | activated sludge metagenome | isolation source: activated sludge from nitrification reactor of wastewater treatment plant... | place: USA: Pennsylvania | collected 2017 | reverse complement strand
AGCTGCAATAATTCTATTTTCTTCATGTGAAGATGTAGTTCAGATTAACGTTAAAGAGGGGAAAAAGCAACTTGTTGTAGATGCCTGGCTTACCAATGAAACCCGCGAGCAAAAAATAGTCCTGAATTATTCGCAACCTTATTTTCAAAATACTGATCCAATTCCGGTATTAGGTGCTGAAGTGATGGTAATTTCAGACAATAATAAAACTATCGCCTTTACTGATGAAAACAATGATGGGATATATACCTATAAACCTCGAAGCGTGGATTATTTAGGTTCAGGAAATTTAATCAAACTCTCAATTAAAGCCGGAAATGAGCAATATGAGTCCTATTCATCGTTAAAGAGGGTTCCTGAAATTGACTCTGTGTCTTATGAAGCATTTACATTTCCCGTAAATGTTACCAACGGAGGGCCTAAAAATGGTTTTCTGGCCGAATTTTATGCAAAAGATATACCTGGTGAAGGAGACACTTATCTGATCAGATCATATAAAAATGATTCACTTAGATTCAAACCTTCTAACATTACCCTGGCTTATGATGCAGGATTCTCACCCGGCTCAAAGACAGATGGCCTTATGTTTATTCTTCCCATTCGTCAGTCAATAAATCCTGTGCTGTTTTCTGATGGGGATAAATTAAAGGTTGAAATACTTTCAATTCCTCTTGAGGCTTATTATTTCGTGCTACAGCTCCGGCAGGAATCTCAAAACGGAGGGATTTTTGCGACTCCTTCGAGCAATATTCCAACCAATATTTTCAATTTAAATCCTAAATCAGAAAATACAGCACTTGGAGCTTTTATAGTATCAAGGGTAAGTAGCTATGAGACCTATATTGATAAGAATAAGGCAAAACCAAAGAAATAAATGCTATAATGGAATATTAATAAATACCTCCGGCATACGGGAGGCTTTCCGGAAAAATTTTGGAAGAAAGTATTAACCCGAATTTCTGGTCAGTAATTCCAACAAGCTGGAAAGCTTGTCTTTGAGGTCTTTTCGATCTACAATAAAATCAAGAAAACCGTGTTCCAAAACAAATTCGGCAGTTTGAAAACCTTTTGGAAGGTCTTTTCCAATGGTTTCTTTGATTACCCTTGGGCCTGCAAATCCTATCAATGAACCGGGTTCGGCAATATTAAAATCGCCTAACATTGCAAAGGACGCAGTTACACCACCTGTTGTAGGGTCAGTTAAAAGCGAAATATAAGGTATTTTGGCTTCTTCAAGTAACGCTAATTTTGCAGAAGTTTTTGCCATTTGCATTAACGAAAACCCGGCTTCCATCATACGGGCACCCCCTGATTTTGAAATCATCAGGAACGGTGTTTTGGTTTTTAATGAATGATCAATACCACGTGCAATTTTTTCACCTACAACCGAACCCATAGAACCTCCAATAAAACCGAAATCCATACTGGATACAGTAATCTTTTGGCCATGCATATCTCCATAGGCCGTTCGGCAGGCATCTTTTAAACCCGTTTTGGCAACGGTAGTTTTTATTCTGTCAGGATAAGCCTTTGTATCCACAAAATTGAGCGGGTCAGCCGAAATCATATCCTTGTCTAACTCCTCATAGTTGCCCTCGTCAAACAAAAGCTGAAAATATGCCTCAGAGCCAATTTTTTCATGGTAATTGCAATGAATACAGGTAAATGCATTGTTTTTATGCTCACGGGTATGCATTATATTCTTGCATTCGGGGCACTGGTACCAAAGACCGTCAGGAGTCTCTTTTTTTAGCTCCGTAGGTGTATTTATTCCTTTTTCAGTTCTTTTAAACCAAGACATATATGGTAGGTTTTGGGGCAGCAAATATACAGGAATAATTTCAAAACAAAATCAAAATAGATTTTTTGCGATTTTTAAAAATGTAAGATTTGGCACAAATTCAGGGGGAAATAGAATTTTTTCCTGAAATGATATTATTAAAAAAAATGAGCCAAATGCTTTTACAATTTGACTCATTTAAAGTGTTTTATAAATAGTTTATCAACTGGTATTTTAGAAAAAATATAGTTAACCAGAAGAAAAATTACTTTTAAGCTATTTTCTCTTTATAAAAGTAGGAAACAGCAAGAATAATCATAAAGATCATAGGAAAGAATGACTGAGCAATTGCTCCATCCACCGCAACTAAACTAACAGTGGCAGCAATAAAGTCAATCGCAAAACCTACATAAGCCCATTCCTTTACCCTAGCAGGTACCTGTGGTATCAAAAGAACCAATCCTCCAATAATCTTAAGCACATTCAATGTTTTCAGAAAATATAAAGGGTAGCCTAAGTGATTGGTTATCATATCAATGCCTTGTGGGTCATTCCAGGTTAATATTGGGGTTAAACCAACCAAAACGGCAATAATTACTGTGCTTATCCAAAAAATGATTTTATTCTTTTTCATATTCTAAAGGTATTAATTGGTTTTTGGGTTGATTTTGTAATAATAAATGTAGGATACAATCATGACTCCAAATACCACAAGAGGGAAAATGGACATTCCATTAAAGCCATCTATGACCACATGCCCAACAAACGCGTATGTAAACACAAATCCAAAACCAGCATAAGCCCATTCTTTGATTCTGGCAGGCACCTGAGGAATAATAAGTGCCAGGGCACCTAAGACTTTAAATACAACCAGCATAGGCCCAAAATACGATGGGTAGCCCAAATGAGCTATTCCTTCTTTGGCCAGCTCGGTTTGAGAAGTAAGGGCGGGCATTACACCTTCAAACAGAAAAATGAATCCGGTGGTGACCCAATAAATAATTTTATCTTTTTTCATAATTATAATAATAGGGTTAAAACACTAAAATAAAATTCCCAATCAGAAAGTTCAAAATTAGCCGGGAAGTCAAACATATTTGACCTCCAATAGTGACAATTGTGGGGGAATAAAACGACAAATTTTTGTTATTTTAATCAAAAAGACGCTCCAAATCAACATTTTCTTTGATTGGACCCACGGTGGTCAGCTTTATCCGGGCCATGTTGGCTCCTGCCGTGGCACAGGCTTCCGGCGATTTTCCAGCGAGATAGGCTGCTAAAAATCCAGACCAGAAAGAATCCCCGGCTCCGGTAGCATCGACCACATTTACTGCTTTAGGTCGGTTTTCTATTTTGTTTTTACCTTTATTCCACAAAACCACACTTCCTTTACTTCCTTTTGTGAAACAAATCAACTCAGCACCCCAGTTGAAAAAATCCTCGAAAATCTGTTCTTCCTGTAATTGCTCACCGTAAAATCTTTCTGCATCATCTTCACTCAGCTTTATCAATGCTCCGTGAGATAAATATTCCTTAATCACCCTGTGGGCTTCTTTTCGGTCTGGCCAGACTCTTTCGGCATAGTTCAGGTCGGCACTCAATACACAGCCGGCTGCCTTTGCTCTTTTTGCCGCATCTAGTACGGAGGATTGAGAAGGTTGTTTACTCAGAGGCCAGCAGGTGGTATGAAAAACCGCAGCTTTTTTTAATAATTCATCGGGAATATCTTCGGGATTTATCATACGGTCAGCCGTGCGATACGGAATAAAATCCGGAGTACCGGTAGTTCTTGATACCAAAACTATGCTACTGGGTTCATTTTTATCATAAATCACGAGACTGGTGTCAACACCTGCTTCCTGCACTTTTTCCACCAAATATTTCCCAAGATTATCGGTTCCCACCGCCGAAATGATAGCTGTTTTGAAGCCCAGTCGTGCCATGTTCGAAGCCAGATTGGCCGGGCTACCCCCCTGAAAGCGGTCAAATTTTGCCGCATCAAATAAATTGTTGCTGATTTCGCAGCCAATAAAATCTCCAAGCAGCTCGCCCACCGCTACGAGACCGTATTCTCTTTTATTCATAGGTTAATTTTTTCCAAAACAAAAAACCTCAAAAAAATCAGCTAATACAAGTATTGTTTCAATAATTTTGTCCGAAAATCTTTTGAAAAAATTGGCAGCATTTTTTGGGCAGCCGGCACGCCATGGCGTGGGACTCTCCGTCAGCCGACGCATCAAACAATCGCTCAATCTCTGCTGCAAATACTTGTTAAATATAAAAATGGCCGAAAACTTATTCTTACCTGACACCAAAAATCGTAAAGACCTTTATGAGGCACTCATTCCTCAGATAGAAGCACTCATAGCCCCGGAATCTGATTCCATTGCCAATTTGGCCAATATTTCGGCGGCATTACGGCAGGCATTTAACTTTTTTTGGGTAGGGTTTTATTTAGATAATCAGCAAGGTGAACTTGTATTAGGACCGTTTCAGGGGCCCATCGCTTGCACCCGTATCAGGTATAACCGTGGAGTATGCGGACATAGTTTTTCTACCCAACAAACAGTTATTGTAGCTGATGTCGAAGCATTTCCCGGCCATATCGCCTGTAGCTCTGATTCAAAATCTGAAATTGTGGTACCCTTTTTTGATTCATATGGAAAAATCAGAGGAGTTCTGGATGTAGATTCAGATCAATTGAACGATTTTTCAGAGACTGATCAAGTCTATTTGGAGCAAATCATGGGTATGTTTTCTGAGAAAATTTAATTTGACTTTCCATTAACATTTTCCTTAACACACATTATCAATGGGTTATAAAAAAGTTTAACTCAAAAGAAATTCCTCAGCAAACTTTCATACAACCATAAGCATCTAAGTAATAAATCTCAGAATTATTCACTTTTAATATTTATGGTTATGAAAAAGCTATTTTTTATCGGACTATTGATTTCGGCAGGTTTCATGCAGTCATGTTCTTATACCGAAACTCCTCAACCTATCAATAATGAACTATTGGCAGAAGTTTTTGAAGTAAAAGCCGACTTTACCCCAGGAAACGAGTTTAGAAATTTCTATGATCTCAAACCCGCCATTTTTGATGCTGACGTGCTTTTGGTGTATGAATTGACTGGAACAGACAAAACCGGTGCAGATGTGTGGAAGCCCCTTCCACAGATTTATACCATCAATGAAGGTATTTTCCAGTATAATTTCGACTTTACCAAAAAAGACTTCAGCATATTCCTGGATGCTACTTTTGACCCTATGAAACTCAATAACAGCATGCGTTTGGCTAAAGTATTCAGAGTAGTGATTGTTCCCGGTAAATTTGCCAAAATGGTGGATAAAAACAATTTGCAAAATGTGATGAATACGCTAAATCTAACAGAAAAATCAGTAGTAAGTATCACGAATTAATATTTAAAAAATTTTATAAGCCTGCCGGAATATAAGCCTGCAGGCTTTTTTTGTTTTTAAAAGTGGAAAACTGATGAGGTTCTTGTTTTTTTTGATTGATAATATTTTAATTCACAGGAAAATTGCTCCATTTTAGAATATAAAAATTAATCCTGTAAAATGAAGAAAATACTAACCTTCACACTTCTCGCAGTTACCTTTGCGGATTACAGTTTTGCCCAAATAAAAATTGGCACCAACTCAATTCCATTAATTTCAAGAATTATAACTGAAGTTGCTGACAGAAAGGGCATTTCGATGGAATTTCCGTTTGAAATCAATACAAAAAAGCAGAATTCAAATATTTTAAGTTTAGGATTTACAAATAATAGCAATGCCACGCTGGTAGGATGTATTCAGTGTGCTGGTAACTACTCCAAAGTGACTGATCTTGATGCCGTAGCATTGAAATACATATTCAGAAGGTATTTTTCTGAAAAGAAGTCCTACATTGGATTTGGGACTTCTTTGGGATATTACAAAAAGCTTTATGCATTAGGATTTGCAACTGTTCCATATGGTGAAAACCGTGAGTTCTATGTCGAACGAACTTATTTTGCTCCGGCTTTCCAAATCGGAAGAGAAAGGAAAGCAAAAAAAGTAGTATATGATTTAGGTTTACAGTTAGCTCATCCGCTTTTGCGATTTAAAAATCGGGAACCGGCACACTTTTTTGTTACTTCTGGTTTTTTGCCTCTAAATTTATATTTTAACCTTATGTATGACTTTAGAAAAAATTATTAAACCTGGAAGGAGTTATATTTAACATTTAGCCTGAATTTTTAGGCAATTTTAAAATCGAAACTTTATTTTTCACTACAAATATTTATTAACATGCTCGGACTACTACTGATTTATTGGATTGGCAAAAAGTATTATGAACTTGCCACCGAACACAACCGCTCACCCTGGGGTTATGCCATTTTGGGGGTTTTTGTTTATTATTTTTCTCAATTATTTTTTGGCCTCATACTGGCGATTGCAATGCCTTCTTTATTTGAAGGATTAGACACAGGTTCTGAATTGTTGCTTAATTTAGTTGGAGTTTTGGTTGGTTTGGGGATTTGGTATTTGTTGTTTTTATACCTTAAAAATAAATGGGAAGGGGAGCAAGACAGTTATGAAGATACTGACGATTTAGAAATTGAATCCATCGGTAAAACCGAATAATTTACAGTTAATTTATTTCTGAAACCTTTTTGGATATTACCGTAAAAACCAAAAAGCCACCTATTTTTGAAACAGGTGGCTTTTTGAGATTATTTTTTTCAGGAATTTTAGTACCTGTACATTTCTGATTTGAAAGGTCCTTCCACAGTAACTCCAATGTATTCGGCTTGCTCCTGACTTAGTTTATCAAGTTTAGCCCCTACGTGAGGTAAGTGGAAAGCAGCTACTTTTTCATCAAGGGCTTTAGGCAATACATATACTTTTTTCTCATAAGCAGCAGTATTGTTCCAAAGTTCGAGCTGAGCCAAAGTTTGATTTGAGAATGAACAAGACATCACAAATGAAGGGTGACCCATAGCACAACCCAGGTTAACCAATCTTCCCTCAGCAAGTACAATTATGTCTTTGCCTTCAACTTTGTACATATCAACCTGAGGCTTGATTACATTTTTGGTGTGTCCATAGTTTTGGTTTAACCAGGCCATGTCGATTTCATTGTCAAAGTGCCCGATGTTACAAACGATGGCTTTGTCACGCATTTTCAGGAAGTGCTCTTTTCTGATAATCTTATAGTTACCTGTGGCAGTCACAAAAATCTGAGCTCTCGTGGCAGCTTCGTCCATAGTCACTACTTCGTAGCCATCCATAGCTGCCTGAAGTGCACATATTGGGTCGATTTCAGTTACCAACACTCTGCAACCGGCACCTCTTAATGACTCGGCTGATCCTTTACCTACATCACCATAGCCGGCAACGGCAGCCACTTTTCCGGCTAGCATCAGGTCAGTTGCACGACGAATGGCATCAACCAATGATTCTTTACAGCCGTATTTGTTATCAAATTTAGACTTAGTAACAGAGTCATTAACATTGATAGCTGGAAGCAAAAGCGTACCGTTTTTCATTCTTTCATATAGACGGTGAACACCTGTTGTAGTTTCTTCAGAAAGTCCTTTTATTCCGGTTACTAATTCAGGATATACATCAAAAACCATGTTGGTCAAGTCACCACCATCGTCAAGGATCATGTTAAGAGGCTGTTGTTCTTCTCCGAAAAACAAAGTTTGCTCTATACACCAGTCAAACTCTTCGGCGGTCATGCCTTTCCAAGCATAAACCGATATTCCCGCAGCAGCGATGGCAGCAGCTGCATGATCTTGTGTGGAGAAAATGTTACATGAAGACCAGGTAACTTCAGCCCCAAGCTCAACCAATGTCTCAATCAAAACGGCAGTTTGGATTGTCATGTGAAGACATCCGGCAATTCTTGCTCCTTTCAGAGGCTTGCTTGGGCCATATTCCTTACGGATTTCCATCAAACCCGGCATTTCGGCTTCTGCCAGTTGTATCTCTTTACGACCCCAGTCTGCAAGGGCGATATCTTTTACTTTATACGGAATGTAAGTGTTACTTTTGCTCATAAAAAAGCTATTTTATCTATTTTAATATTATTTAACTTAGTATATTATCTAAAAAACAACACAAAAATAGATATAAGTATCTAAAAAACAATAAAAAATCAGGATAAATATCTTTTAGGATTCTCATTTTTATTTTTTGGTCAGAAAAATTGAAGCAGAAATGTTCAAAAAATTCAAATTCTTATTGGATGGATATCTGTCTAAATGAAAATTTAACCTGAAATCAAAAAAAAGATGATAAAAAATGAATCTCAGATATTCAAAACATACTTTTGCAAAGTGTATTTTAAACCAAAAACTAGTTGAGTATGAAAAAAGCTGTTGTGAAGAACTTATTAGGGATATTTTTTTTCGGAGTGTTAATTTTTTCCTGTAAAAAAGACAATGTCGATCCTGTAACCATTGATGGCACCTGGCGTGTAACGAATCTTAATGTAACCATCGGAGGAAGTACGGTTGATTATTGGTCTTTATACAATCAGTTTTTCCCTTGCACCAAAGACATTACCGTAACTTTTGATTTAAATAACAGTTTTTCAGTATTTGAACCCAAAGGGTGCGTTGATGATAACGGGGACTCCTTTCTTCCACTTGGGAAATCCGGAACATACACGTTTTCAACAGATAATAAATTGATATTGAAAGAAGCCGGAGGTCAAACTTTAGAAGGAACGGTAATAGTCGAAAGTGATCAAATAACCTGGACCACAAAAACTGATGTAAACGGTGTAAGCACTGATATTTTAGCCAAATTTGCGAGAGTTCAGTGATTTTTGTTTTCAAGATTTAGTCATTTTTAGGGGGATAATTTCTCCCTTTTTTTTTGAAAAATCTTCAGACTCGTTAGCAATTGAGATAAAAAATGCAACTTAAATATTCCAAAAGCTTCCATAGACAGGTCAAAAATAAAAAAGTAGGTCAAAGGCCTCCTTAGTGGCGGGAACAGGAGTGGACCGCCACCCCGGTCGGACCTTTGACCGCCCATTGGCGGATATATGGCCAACGACCAGCAAAAAGATAAAGAGATTAATAGTTTTCTTTAATTAGTTTCCAGATAAACTCTCTTCCTTTCGCCGATTTCAATTCTTTTTCTCTTTTCATTGCCGGGCTTTTAGTATCAAAAGTTTCGGAATATGCTATTTGCCAGGGACGGAATTTTAGCGTATATCCTTTTGTTCCGAGAGAATTATGAGAGGTGAGTCTTTGTTCAAGATTTGATGTAAATCCGATATAGATTTTGTTGTATTCTTTGGAATACAGGACGTAAACTGTGAACATATAGCATAAAAAAAGGAGATCATTTGACCTCCTTAGTAGCGGGAACAGGACTCGAACCTGTGACCTTCGGGTTATGAGCCCGACGAGCTGCCAACTGCTCCATCCCGCGATATTGGACTGCAAAGGTACAACAATTTTTTCTTTTTGCAAGAATATTTTTCCAAAATAAAAATTGATGGAATTAAAACATCAGGTTTTATTCGCCTTTCTATGATTTTTAGAAAAAATAATAAATACTTAATTTTGGGTTAATTTTAAAGTAACATTTGATTAAAAACCTGCTAAAGAGTATTGTAAGAACTTCTTATGTAAAGGCTTTTTATAAGCTTTTGGCTGTTTTGATTTTGTTCCAGATTTCCAGATGGATTTTTTATTATTTTAATCAGGATGCTATAGGTACTTTAAAAAAATCAGATTTAATTCCGATTTTGAAAGGCGGACTGCGATTTGATCTTACCACAATCGCTTTTCTTAATCTCCCTTTTATTTTTATCCAGATATTTCCGGTTTTTAATCTGAAAAATAAGATTGTTCAATATTTCTCAGATTTTCTTTTTCTTACGGGAAATGTTTTAGGGCTTTTGGCAAATAGTATTGATATCGCTTATTTCAAATTTAACCTGCGGAGAAGCACATGGGCGAACATCACCGAAATGGGTGAAATAAATAATTTTTTTAGTTTGATTCCTGGTTTTATCAAAGGATATTCTGAAGCCATTTTTTCCGGAATTTTTCTGATTTTTTCACTGGTCTTTTTGTTAAAAAAAATACCAAAAGGAACTTTCATAAATAGCTTTCACCGCAGAGTTGACATTTTTATTGTATTGTTGTTTCCGCTGGTTGCTATTCTCAGAGGAGGTGACCTGGCCCATTCCTCCCGGCCGCTTAATTTTAACCATGTAGGCGAATATGTCAGCAACCCCCAACAAGTGGCTTTGGTTTTAAATACGCCATTTTCGATTATTAAAACTATAAAAAGCAATGCAATTGGCCGTTTGTCTTATTTTTCTGATGAAGCAAGTCTAAAAAATACATTCGACCCATTGATTACTCATAAAAATGAATCCCAAAGACCTTTGAATGTGGTGATTATTATCATTGAAAGCTACAGTGAAGAGGCTTCGGGGTTGTATAATAAAGAGTGGAAAGATGGGGGATTTACCCCTTTTCTTGATTCCTTAAGGCAAAAATCATTCTATTCAGAATACAGTTTTGCCAACGGGAAAAAATCTATTGAGGCATTGCCGGCAATTTGGGTAGGTGTACCAAGTTTTGAGCAACCTTATGTTTTATCAGAATTTTCAGGAAATAATATTGATGCCTTACCCGAAATGCTCAAACAAGCAGGTTATCATACTTCATTTTTTCATGGGGCACCCAATGGCTCTATGGGATTCGATGCATTTTGTAAAACAGCCGGGATTGAGCAATATTTCGGGAAGAATGAATATCCCCGACCTGAAGATTTTGATGGTATATGGGGAGTTTGGGACGAGCCTTACCTGCAATATTTTGGCAAGAGATTGAGCACTTTTAAAACGCCATTTTTTAGCACAGTTTTCACGCTTTCTTCACATGACCCTTTCAAAATCCCGGAGCAATACAGAGGAAAATATAAAAAAGGGCCTCATCCAATATTTGAAACGCTTTCTTATACAGATAATGCGTTGAAAAAGTTCTTTGAATATGCAAAAACGCAATCGTGGTATGATAATACACTTTTTGTGATTACGGCCGACCACACCTCTTCATTCTCAGGGAGTAAAAAGTTCAAATCCGGGGTTGGGAGATTCAGGATTCCGATATTCTTTTTTTCTCCCAAACATATTCCTGCCCAAAAGTCAGAAAAGCTTTTTCAGCAAACCGACATTTCTCCGACGATTCTAGGATTTCTGGGTATTAATACAGCACACATTTCTTTTGGAAAAAATCTGTTAAATGATGATAAACCCGATTTTTCGGTTTTTCATTTTGGAAATTATCATTGGCTTGAAAACGATAGATTACTCGTGTTTAATAAAGAAAAACCACTTGGATTGTATAATTTTGCAAATGATTTTGAGCTAAAAAATGATCTTTCTGTAAAAGAAAATAATCAATTGCTTAATATGGAGAAGCATATGAAAGGATTTTTACAACAATACAATAACAGGCTTATCGAAAACAAACTAACAACAAAATGAAGCAGCATCGGGCGGGATTTATAAGTATTATCGGAAAGCCGAATGTAGGGAAATCAACTTTGATGAACCAGTTGGTAGGTGAAAAACTCAGTATCATTACCTCCAAAGCCCAGACAACTCGCCACCGGATAATGGGCATTGTAAACGGTGAAACGCCTGATTTTGATTTTCAATTGGTGTACAGCGATACCCCAGGCATAATAAAACCCCAATATGAGCTGCATACCGCCATGATGGAGTTTGTGCACGGAAGTATCGAAGATGCTGATGTGGTGCTTTTTGTGACCGATATATATGAAAAATACGATGAAGAAGATGTGATTCAGAAGCTTCAGAATTGCGAAAGTCCGATAGTTTTGATAATCAATAAAATTGATTTGGCCAGTGAGGAGGCTATTACAGAAAAAGAAGAGCATTGGAAAACGATACTCAATCCTGCAAAAATCCTGAAGATTTCGGCACTTAATAATGTGGGTATCGATATTTTATTAAATCAGGTTTTGGAATTTCTGCCCGTACATCCACCATATTTCCCTAAGGATGAACTTACTGATAAACCTGAGCGGTTTTTTGCAGCCGAAATTGTTAGGGAAAAGATATTCCTGAATTATAAAAAAGAGGTGCCTTATAGCTGTGAAGTAGTGGTAACAGCCTTTAAAGAATCTGATGACCTCATCAAGGTTTCCTCCGAGATATATGTTGAAAGAGCCACTCAGAGGGCGATTTTGCTTGGACATAAAGGTGAGCGAATCAAAAAGGTTGGAATTGAGGCCCGCCAGGAAATGGAGCAATTTTTCGGGAAGAAGGTTTTTTTGGAGCAATACATCAAAGTAGAACCCGACTGGAGGCAAAAAAAGCAAAAATTGGAAAGATTTGGGTATTGAAATGGATAAGAGTGGTTTTTAAATACCGGTTGGATCCGATATTCGGGGTACTTAAAATGGGCTGATGCATCCGCTCAATCATAATTAAATTATTTGAGAAAAATTTTCAATTTTTTGTATAATAATAATTTCATTTATTTGTAAAAAAAACAGTAAAAAACCACTTGAAAAAGTGATAAATAGAAAATGAAAACAGCACCAAATATTGATAAACCTGAGGTTTTTGAGTCAATCCAAGACTTTTTAGATACAGAAGGATTCAAAGTAGTAGCCACTGACCACCAGAGACCATGGGGTGGGTTTTTTGTAATTGATGAGTCACAAGCTCCGGCTTTCATTGCCAAGTTTTTCAGCCATTTGAGCCTGGAAGATTTTGCCGGATTTGAAAAGCTTAGTCCCAAAATTCTGGTTGTAGCACCTCAAAAAAGACTTTCATGGCAATATCACCATCGCAGAGCCGAAATATGGAAGCTGATTGCAGGTGTAGCTGGTGTGGTTATTTCTGATACTGACAAAGAGACGATTCCTCTTCCGTTGAGTGTAGGACAAGTAATCAATCTTAAATGCGGTGAGCGTCATCGTCTGCTTGGTGCCGACGGCTACGGCGTGGTGGCCGAGATATGGCAGCATACCGACAAAGAGAATCCTTCAAATGAGGATGATATAGTAAGGGTTCAGGATGATTTTGGGAGGTGATTTAATTCACTCCTTTTACATTCATTTCGAGCGTATAAACCGATTCCAGAGCTGTAATAAAGAGGAGATTGCGTTTTTTCCCTCCGAAAGTTACATTAGCGGTCCAGCCGGCTGGAACAGGAATATGCCCTATTTTTTTTCCGGCTTTATCAAAAATTGTGACCCCTTTTCCGGTCAGATACAGATTGCCTTCGGAGTCAGTAGTCATGCCATCTGAACCCATTTCTGCGAAAAGCTGGCGGTTTGCAATTTGCCCTGTTCCGGTAATTTCATAGCGGTAGGTCTTGCTGGCACCGATATCGGCAACATAAAGGTATTTTCCGTCTCCACTACCGACAATTCCATTAGGCTGTTTAAAATCAGCATCAAGAATTTTCGCAACTTTTGCATTTTTAGGCAAATAATACAATCTTTTTTCTTCTATTTCCTGATTTTTTCTTTTCCAATATTCTCTTGGATAAAAGGGATCAGTAAAATAAATACCTCCTGAGGCGTCAATCCAGAGGTCATTAGGGCCATTGAGAAGTTTCCCTTCATAGTTTTCAAGCAATACTGTGTGATTCCCTTTTTCATCTATTGCCCACAGTTGATTATTTTCGTCGGCACAGGCATACAAAATTCCTTTTTTGTCGAAAAACAATCCATTTGATCTTCCTGAATTTTCAAGAAATAATGAGAGATTCCCTTTGGTATCATATTTCCAGATGGTATTGTTGGGTTGATCTGTAAAAAAAACATTTCCTTTCTTATCTGTGGCAGGACCTTCTGTAAATTTAAACTGACTGGAAACTTTATTAAGTTTAGCCCCTCCTTTTACCAAAGGATTATTCTCGATCTCTTGGGAAAAAGATTGTAGTATAGCTATAAAAACTATAGAAATAAGATTCAGAACTACCAGTTTCTTTTTCATACTTTCGTCTTTGCCAATTTAGAATGTTTATAACCATATATGAAATAAATAACTGAGCCAATTACCAGCCAACCTAAAAACATTGCCCAGTTGGTCCAGCCTAGTTCTGACATGAGATACAAATTCGTTAGAATTCCAAGAATAGGTAAAAGTGAGAAATTGTATTTTATGGAGCCAATACCTAAGCCGAGCCATGACAACCAGAAAACGACGATGAGGGGTTTTTCAGCAAAATGAGCAAAGATGCCGTCAGTATTTTGGTGTGTCCACCATAATCCGATAATCAAAGCCGGAAGTACGATGAACTTTCCGTTGATGTAGGGTACTTTAAATTTTGAATCTTTACTTAAGCCATTTCTATCCATATATAGAATACCTCCACTCACTAGAATAAAGGCAAAGAAGGTTCCGACGCTGGTTAAATCAATAAAAAACTGCATATTCATGAACATCGAAGGAATCCCCACGAATAAGCCGGTTATAATTGTGGCAAATGCCGGTGTTTTGTATTTTGGATGAATTTTAGAAAACTTTTTAGGTAATAATCCATCGCGACTCATCACCATCCAAATCCTTGGTTGCCCCACCTGGTAGGCGAGAAGTGCACTTGTGATAGCAACAACGGCACTCACGGAAATGATACCTGCAAACCAGTTGAGGTTAACTTTTTCAAAAACATAAGCTAATGGATCATTGACCTGTAGTTCAGCATAATTCACCATTCCGGTAAGTACCAGAGTAATGGCCACATATAAAATAGTAACAATAATCAAAGTGATGATCATCGCTCTCGGAAGGTCTTTCTGTGGATCTTTGCATTCTTCGGCTGTAGTTGAAATAGAATCAAAACCAATAAATGCAAAAAATACGGAAGCTACACTCAATAAAACGCCCTTGGCACCATTTGGAGCAAAAGGAGTCCAGTTTTCAGTTCTAACATAAAAAACACCCCCGATAATGACCAGAAATATCACTGCCAATTTTATAATTACAAGGATATTTGATGCATTTCTGGATTCTTTTATGCCTATATAAATCAACCATGTGATAAGTGTGGTAATCAAACCTGCAGGAAGGTTAAAAAGTATTTTTAATCCTAAAAAAGAAGGAGCATCCTGATAAGCTCTTGCCAAAATATTGGTATTTTCGGTTATTTGGGCCAGTTCACCAGACTGAGAGGCTTTTAGATATTCTGAAAAAGCAGCTTTAGCAGTACCGTAATCAATTGCCAGCCAGCGTGGAAAATGAATTCTGAAAATATTTTCAAGCATACTTACAAAATATTCAGACCAGGAAATAGCTACCACCATATTGGAAACTGCATATTCTAACACCAAAGCCCAGCCTATAATCCAGGCAAAAAGCTCACCGAAAGTTACATAGGCATAGGTATATGCACTGCCGCTAACAGGTACCGTGGAGGCAAACTGAGCATAACTTAAAGCGGTAAAAACGCAAGCAACAGCGGTGAAAATAAACAACAAAGATACCGCAGGCCCTCCATTGAAACTAGCTCGCCCAATAGTACTGAAAATTCCCGCACCGATTATAGCTGCAATTCCAAAGAAAGTCAGGTCTTTTACTGTCAATATTTTAGCTAGTGAATGCTCTCCGTTTTCCACTTCCGCATCTTTGATCGCCTGAGAGATATTTTTCCTTCGAAACAATGATAGTGACATACCAATTGGTTTAGGGTTTATGATAATCGTGTAAAATTATCAAAATTTCACAGTCCATCAATTTTTTTAAGTAAAACATTGAATGGCTATGAGAAAAACTAATAACGATGGTTTTTTATTGAGAAAAAATTTCGATATTTTTTTTAAAAAATGACTCATTTCTATTTTTCAGAGAATGAGTCAAAAAGATTATTAATAAATATTACTCATTTAGGGAGTAGATTTATTTCCTCCAAAATCAGAGATAGATCTGGTTTTTGAGTGTTAAATTTTTAACTCCGCCCGGTCATTTCAATATCCCACTTTTTTAAGTTACACTTCCTTTAGTTTAATTTTAAGTTAGGAATATTCAAAATTGTTATTAATGAGCTTATTAGTTCTTTCTATTTTAATCCGGAATTATTTTTCTTGAGATTTCAAAATGACCACATTAAGTTTTTTTTCATTTTAAATTATTGAATTGAACATAAACTTTCCTTTAAATTTTGAGTAATTTTGCGGAAAATTTCAAAAGAAGCATGTCAAAAAAAATTCAGTCGGCTCTGATCTCGGTTTTTTACAAAGACGGTCTTGACAAAATCGTCGAATTACTTCATAAAAATGATGTAAGAATCTATTCTACAGGAGGCACTCAGACCTTCATTGAAGAAATGGGAATTCCGGTAACTGCCGTTGAAGACCTCACTTCTTATCCTTCAATTTTTGGTGGAAGAGTTAAAACACTTCACCCGAAAGTATTTGGTGGAATACTGCACCGCAGAGATAATGACGATGACGTAAAAACAGCCGCTGAATTAGAAATTCCGGCAATCGATCTGGTAATTGTTGATTTATATCCTTTCGAAGAAACCGTGGCTTCGGGTGCCTCAGAAGACGATATCATCGAAAAAATAGATATCGGCGGTATAGCTTTAATAAGAGGGGCAGCCAAAAACTTCAATGATGTGTTGATTGTTTCTTCAAGAACACAATACGATGACGTATTTGAAATTCTTTCTGCCAAAAACTGTGGTACTGACCTGGAAGACAGAAAAAGATTTGCTAAACTTGCTTTTGGTACAAGTTCACATTATGATTCGGCTATACATGCTTACTTTGCCGGAATTGATGACGGTGGTAATTTCCGGGCTGCAAATCAAACACCATTGCGTTATGGAGAAAACCCACATCAGGCGGCCACTTTTTACGGGAAACTTGATGATATGTTTACCCAATTGCACGGAAAAGAGCTCTCGTACAATAACCTCATGGACGTGGACGCATGCGTAAGGTTAATCGATGAATTTGAAAAACTGACATACGTAATAGTCAAGCATAACAATGCTTGTGGAGTAGCCACCGCAGAGACTTCAAAAGAAGCCTATTGCAATGCCCTGGCTTGTGACCCGGTTTCGGCATTTGGTGGTGTAATTATTACTAATCGAAACGTTGATTTGGCAACTGCTGAAGAGCTCCATAAACTTTTCTTTGAAATATTGATTGCTCCCTCAATAGACGCAGATGCACTGGAAATCTTGAAAAAGAAAAAAGATAGAAGACTGTTGCTTAGAAAGGATGTAAAAACTTCTAAAAAACAGTTTAGAACACTCTTAAATGGAGTTTTGGAGCAAGATAAGGATCTTTCCACAGAAAAGACAGGTGATTTTAAAGTAGTAACCGACAGAATTCCTACGGATTCTGAAAATCTGGCACTGGAATTTGCTTTGAAAATATGTAAACACTTGAAATCAAACAATGTGGTGTTGGCTAAAGATGGCCAATTGCTGGCAAGTGGGGTTGGACAAACCTCAAGGGTTGATGCTCTTAAACAAGCAATTGATAAAGCCAAAGAATTTGGATTTGATCTAAATGGTGCCGTGATGGCCTCAGAGGCGTTTTTCCCTTTTCCTGACTGTGTTGAGATAGCCAATCTTGCAGGTATTAATGCGGTAGTTCAGCCTGGCGGCTCAATCAAAGACCAATTATCGATTGATTACTGTAATCAGCACAATATGGCAATGGTCATGACTGGGGTTAGGCACTTTTTGCATTAATCTTAGGATTTTTCAGAAACTATTTATCGGGCAGAAATCTCTTATGTGAGGTTTCTGCTTTTTTTTAATTTTAAAATTCTGGACTTTGTTTGGTGTTTTTATATTCTTTTTATTTATCAAATGATTATTTTGCAAAAAATATCTGAAAAGCAAAAATATGAAAGTCCAATTCTACGGAGCAGCACAAAGGGTAACTGGAAGCAAACATCTTATTACAACACACAGGGGAACTAAGATCTTGCTGGATTGTGGCATGTTTCAGGGTATTAATACGAGTGAGCTCAATCTCAAATTTGGCTTTAATCCTAAAGAAATTGATTACCTTTTACTATCTCATGCCCATATTGATCATTCAGGCTTAATTCCGAGATTGGTAAAACTTGGTTTCTCGGGTCAAATATTTTGTACAGCAGCAACTAAAAGTCTTTGCCAAATAATGTTACTTGACTCAGCTCGAATACAGGAAAGGGATTTGGAACGGGTCAATAAAAGAAGAAAAAACCGTGGGGAAGAATTGCTAGAACTGCTTTACGAAGAAGAGGATGTAGAAAACGCCATGGCACTTTTTCAGGAAATACATCTCAATGAGCCTTTTTATCTCGAAGAAGGTATTAAAGTAGAATATTACAATGCCGGGCATATATTGGGAAGTGCAGGTATCATGATTGACTTTGAAGAGCAACATTTCAACAGAAAACTGTATTTTACCGGAGATATTGGACGCCCAAATGATA
>WBZP01000998.1_pt2 | contig 18236 bp, 17 predicted proteins | sample 5204301 | NCBI WGS metagenome assembly WBZP01 (sample SAMN12412401, study PRJNA552823) | activated sludge metagenome | isolation source: activated sludge from nitrification reactor of wastewater treatment plant... | place: USA: Pennsylvania | collected 2017 | reverse complement strand
TTTGCAGTAACAAAAATAAACGGGATATGGCCATAATTGGAATTGTTAGAAATGATTTTGGCAAATGCGTACCCATCCATCTTATCCATCATCACATCAGAAATAATCAGGTCGGGCAAAACAGTCAGTTCTTTTAGCTGCTTCAACGCATCATTACCATTTAGGGCAGTATACACGTTATAGTTTTCACAGAGTTTTTTCGAAAGATAATTTGCCATGCTGATATTATCTTCCACTACCAAAATAGTTTTCTCTTTGTCATTGTATGGTTTGCATTCAATTTCCAATTCAACCGGAGTTGATGAAAAGTAAGACGGGATATCCGGTTTACTGATTTCTTCGCTGGATTTGCTTTGGTATACAGGTAAGGTAACAGTAAACTCAGTTCCCTTTTCTAGTTTTCCCTTACTCTTAACGGCTATAGTTCCGTTCACTTCATCAATAATCTTCTTTACGATAGGAAGACCCAATCCCATTCCTTGCCCATTTGCCTTTTTACTTGTTATTTGAAAATAGGGTTCAAATATTTTCTTTTGGTACTCAACCGGTATACCAACACCAACATCCTGCACAACGAAATTAAAAAGAGTATCGTCTTTATAAAGCTTAATGAATATAGTTGCCTCTTCATCAGAAAATTTAATAGCATTCTCAACTAAGTTATTTACAACCCGGTTAATTGCCGAGGGATCAGCCTTAACAAGAATGTTATTTTCGATAGACGCAGATAGTTTGACCTTTTTTCTATTAGCATAGGGCTCAAATAATTCCAACGCCTCTTTTACAATATCGCTAATATCTGCAATCAGGTTGTGGTTATAAACTATTAATCCTTTATTGAATTTTTCTACATCAAAAAAGTTTACAATGTCAGATGTTAGTTTATCTATACTTTTTTTTACGACAAGCAATTCTTCTGATTCTTCGTTTTTATGAAGGTACTCATCAAGGTAGTTTGTTATTAGCGTAAGCGGTGTCTTTGTCTCATGCGCTAAATTGACAAAGGTGTTTGTCCTTTGTTCGTTTATCTTTTCAAGATCATTGGTTCGTCTTGCTACTTCTTGTTGTAAAGTAGTATTCCAGTTAAGAAGTTGTTTTTCGGTATTGACCAAACGCTCATGTTCAGTTCTTAAATCAGCAATATGACTTTTTAGTTGCAAGGCAAATAATAATAAAAAGCCAATGTTAGTGATAGACGCCTCGATGCCCTGGCCAAGGTTTAAAAAATCTATGATTGGCAAACCTACCCAAGGAGTCAGGCTTAAAAACAGAACAGTTAGTTCTTCTTTAGATTCACTTGTTTTGAAGTTTCCCTGGTGCTTATATTTTATTGATTTAACTAAACTGGCAATAACCCACACTGCATAAGCAACAGGCAAAATCAGCAAGTCTTTTGCAAGGTTTAAATCCCCGGTAATTCCAAACACAATCACAAACAGTACATATGGAGCAATTAGGAAAAAAAACACTCCTTTGTATGCATGAAACTTCATCTTTTCAAGACCGAAAGCCTTGTAAACATAATATGGAAAATAACAAGGCGTAATAAAACCTGTAGCATAAGCTATTGCCATTTGAATAAAGTACGACCCCGGTAAGTTCTTATCGGGCAACAAGCCGCCGGTGATATTGTAAACCTCCAATAAAAAAATCAAGATGATATTAAGGTAAGCAGTTTTATCGTCAGGCCTGGCAAGCCTGTAAATTAGAAGATAGCAAAGTATTACTGCCTCAATGCACACAAAAAGGAAGGTAATAATATGCATTTGTGTTCCAGGCAGCAGCATCGTTCTGACATTTTACTCATTCTTTTTTCAAACAAAACAGTTTATATCCGAAATCCATTTCATTATAAATTTTAAAGCCGAATGATTGATACCACGGAATGTTTTTTTGGGTTGATGTTTCCAAACAAATTGTTCGACTTTCTTTTCCACCTTCAGCAATAACCTCATTTAATAGCTGGCTTCCGATTCCCTTATGTTGTTTAGCCGGATCAACACCGATAAACCATACATAATACAGATAGCCTTCGGGATGCTGTGACTTAATTTTTGCTTCCCGGCTCATTGCCTTTTTTAAATTCGAAAGACCTAGGCACCCAACTACAAACTTTGCGTCAAGCAACACAGAGTTTAATGAAGTTTTTTTCATATCCGGCTTTACTACCAGAGCACATCCTGTCTTATCATCAGTAATAAATACATCGCCATATAACTTACATACGTCATGAGAATATTCCATTAATCTTCTCAACCTTACGCCTCTTTTTTCATCCTGCTTAATAATGTAATTCACACTTTTGTTATCTGTAAAAGATTTTACAAGAATATCCACGATGGTATCTCGATCACTTTTTTCGGCCCGTTTCATAATTTCTAAACAAATATCATATGTTATTAAAAAACAAGTTTTATACCGAATTTTCAGCGTATTGTGGTCTTATAATGCCACGACTGTGGCCGTTTTCTGGCATTTCAGACACGATTTTGATGAATCGAAAGCAGCCCTCCAATTATACCCTTAATGTTGAATTCAAACCGGCTTGGCAGTTGTTTCTTTAGTTTTGCTTATCGCTTGTGCCGTTCATTTTAAATAATACTAATAGCTATGACTCTTTATATAAAAAATATGGTCTGTAATCGTTGTGTAATGATTGTTAACCAACTAATGGAAAAATTGAAACTTCACCCTGTGCATGTAAAACTAGGTGAAATTGAATTTGCTGAAGCTCCTACTCAACGTGACATAACCAGGCTTAATGAAAGTTTATTTGAATTAGGTTTTGAATTGTTAGATGATCAAAAGCAAAAATCTATTGAACAGATCAAAAATCTTTTGATAAAGAAAGTGCAGTCAGGGGAAGTAGAAGAACATTTTAGCATTACGGATTATCTGGGAAAGGCCCTCAGGAAAGACTATAGCAATATGTCCCGCTTGTTTACTGAAGTGGAGAGTATAACTATTGAGCAATTTTTTATACTTCAAAAAATTGAAAAGGTAAAAGAGTTGCTGGTATATGGTGAACTTAATCTTAGTGAAATTTCATACCGGCTTGGATATAGTAGTGTAGCACATCTTTCAGCGCAGTTTAAAAGAGTGACAGGGTTAACTCCAAGTCATTTTAAGAAATTGGGTAATACCATGCGGCATTCTCTTGATGCAGTGCCTTACAAATAAGCACAAGTATTTACCATAATTCTGTAACAAAGCAGGAGCTATCGATATCGAACTTTGTGTCATAAAATTAAGTTATGACACATACATACAATATTTCCGGCATGACCTGTAGCGGTTGCCAGGCAAAAGTTCAAAAACTGTTATCAGGAGTTTCAGGAGTAACCAGTGTAAATATAGATTTGGCGAGTGGACAAGCCAAAATCACAATGGACTCACACGTTTCAACTGCACGCCTTAAAGAAGCCATCAGTGAATATCCGAAATATCAATTGATCGACGCCTTACCCGCCAAACATGACTCGCTGGCTGCGGTTGAAGAAGAAACAAAGTCATGGGTGGAAACCTATAAACCTATACTATTGATTTTTGCATACATCACAGGCATAACCTTATTGGTAGAAATACAATATGGTGAAATGCATTGGATGCGCTGGATGAATCACTTTATGGCGGGATTCTTCCTTATATTTTCCTTCTTTAAATTTTTGAACTTAAAGGCCTTTGCTGAAACCTATAGTATGTATGATATTGTTGCCCGGAAATGGCCGGCATGGGGTTACTTCTACGCCTTTGCTGAACTGGGCCTCGGTCTGGCCTTTCTCACATCTTATAAGCCTCTGTTTACCAATGCCGCCACCCTGATTATCATGTCGGTAAGTATTGTTGGTGTGCTGCAAAGTGTATTAAACAAACGTAAGATAAAATGCGCATGCCTTGGGGCTGTATTCAATCTCCCAATGAGTACAGTTACAATTATTGAAGACCTTTTAATGATTATCATGAGCTTGGTAATGCTTATCACATTTTTATAGACTTCCCGGCTAAAGTCACCTGTAAGACTGACTTATATCATATTTTAATTGCAGGAATTCCAGTCTTTTTGTACATTGAAAAAAAGTATTGTCATTTTTAGAGAGGCTTAATTATAAGAACATTGAAAAAGCTCATCGTAATCATATTAGCAATTGCCTATCTCGGCACATCCAGCGGTGCAGTGATTAGTATGCACTATTGTATGGGCAAGCTGGCAAATTGGACGTTTGGCAACGATGAATCAAAAACCTGCGGCAAATGCGGGATGGAAAAGAAAAGCAACCGTGGTTGCTGCCAGGATGAACACAAATTCTTCAAAAGTTCCTCAGACCAAAAAATAACAGAATCGGCATTTAATGAAGTTCAGTTACTTGTAGCAGCTTTACCGGCTCCTTTTTTCGAAGTTAAAAATATTACTCTTCCATGTATAACAGAAGAGAATCCAACAAGCCATGCGCCACCGTTGCATCATGGCGTTTCTATTTATATTCTTACCTGCGATTATCGTATTTGATACACTCACTGATCTATTGGCCTCAAACTATTCCATAGTTAAGGCCTTTGCTGCTTCATAAACCGCAGCTCCTCACATTTTATTTACTACATAAATGTATTTACAATGAAAACAATTAAAATATTGTTTGCAATTATCGTTGCATTCATTACTACCCAGTCAGCCTATTCTCAAAGTGATAAAACACAAAGAACTATTGGCATAAAAACAGAAACCATAAAAGTGTATGGCGAGTGCAGTATGTGTAAAAAACGTATAGAATCCGCAGCAGCTAAAGTAGACGGAGTAAATTATGCTTACTGGAATGAAGATTCTAAAACGCTTACCATTAAATACAGCGTCTTTAAAAAACATGTGGCTGAAAACGTTCAAAAGAATATTTCCGCCGCAGGGTATGATACAGAAAGATTCACAGCAGATAATACAGTGTATAACAAGCTGCCTGAGTGCTGCCATTATCAAAGAAAACAATCTTAAAAAATCAACAGTGCCTGCCTTTCACACACGGCACTCATTTACTCAGTAACTATCATTCACTATTTAAAACAAACAAAATGAAAAAGATTATTCTATTAACACTTGCCTTTATGACAGTTCTTTCGATTGCTGTTTCAGCACAAACAAAGGCCGGTAAAAAAGACACGATGAAACATGCGCAATTCTACACTTGTCCAATGCATGACAGCATTGCAGCAACAAAACCGGGTAATTGCCCAGTATGCGGAATGAAGTTGGAATTGTCTAAGAAGGAAGGGATGAAAACACAGGTTACAAAAAATTATTCATGCCCCACGCACATTACAGAAGTAAGTGACAAACCAGGCAAGTGCAGCAAATGTGGTAAGAACCTAACACTCTCTGCAAAAGAAAATATGAAAGTTGATGTGATGAATAATTACACCTGCCCAATGCATGGCGATTTTACCAGTGACAAGCCCGGCAAATGTCCCAATTGTGGTATGACATTAACCAAAGTGAAAAACAAAGCCAAAGGAAAAGAATAAGTTATCAACTCATTCCATCAAACAGGATAAAAAAAGCAGGATTATGGTTGAAAAATTAATTGGTTTGGCCCTTCGCAACAGGCTCGTAGTGCTCCTTATCGCCGGGGGACTATTTGCCTATGGTATTTATTCTATCAAAAAGAATCCAATTGATGCCATTCCTGACCTAAGCGAAAACCAGGTAATAGTTTTTACGGAATGGATGGGCAGAAGCCCGCAGGTAATGGAAGACCAAGTAACATATCCATTAGTCAGCAACCTTCAGGGAATTCCGAAAATCAGGAACATCCGGGGCTCCTCAATGTTTGGGATGAGTTTCGTATACGTAATCTTTGAAGACAATGTAGATATCTATTGGGCAAGGACAAGGGTTCTGGAACGCTTGAATTACGCCCAGCGTTTATTACCACAGGGAATTACACCAACACTAGGACCAGACGGTACAGGAGTAGGTCACATATTTTGGTATCATCTTGACGCACCCAAAATGGATCTTGGTGAACAGCGTGCGTTACAGGATTGGTATGTAAAGTTTGCATTGCAAACTGTTCCGGGAGTTGCAGAGGTGGCGTCATTCGGCGGTTTTGAAAAGCAGTACCAACTAATTGTTGACCCTGTAAAATTGCAATACTACAATATCTCGTTAATGGATGTAATGAATAAAGTTAAAGCCAACAACAATGATGTGGGTGGTAGAAAATTTGAGATGGCAGACATGGCCTACATCATTCGTGGTTTGGGATACATTAAAAATAAAGAAGACGTCGAAAATATTGCTTTAACCAATTACAACGGAATTCCGGTGCGGGTGAAGGATATTGGTTCCGTACAAATGGGAGGAGATTTACGACTTGGAATTTTTGACATGGATGGTGAGAATGCGAATAAAGTAATTGAGGCCATTAAGCTAAAAATGAAAGAGGTAGAAAAGGGTTTACCCGAGGGTGTAACCTTCAAAACGTCTTATGACAGGAGTACCCTCATACAGGAAGCAATTGAATCAGTAAAGGGTACACTTACAGAAGAAATGATTGCAGTTTCTATTGTAGTCTTATTGTTTTTGTTTCATTGGCGAAGTGCGGTTATCATTTTAATTCAGCTTCCTATCTCTGTCGCAGCCGGATTTATTTTCCTGGAAATGTTTGGTATCTCATCCAACATTATGTCTTTAACCGGTATCGCATTGGCCATTGGTGTGGTGGTGGATGATGGAATAGTAATGGTTGAAAATGCTTACAGGCATATCAGCGTAGCACAATCAGAAAAAATAAGCTCAACTAATAAATCATAAAATGGCAAATTGGTTTAAACGCAATAAAGATCCTTTGACACCAGATGAGTGGATGCAAATTATCGAGAAGTCATCTAAACAGGTTGGGCCTGGGGTATTTTATTCAACAATCATTGTGGTTACATCATTTCTGCCTGTGTTTCTGCTTACGGGTATGGAAGGCAAACTATTTCATCCCCTGGCGTGGACGAAAACATTTATTCTACTGATAGATGCTTTTTTAGCAATCACACTTACGCCGGTATTAATATCTCTTTTTTTGAAGGGAAGATTAAAACCAGAAAGTGCAAATCCAATTACTAAAACACTTGAAAAGATTTACACGCCCATTTTGAAATCATGCCTTCGTTGGAGGAAGACAACAATCGGTATCAATATAATTGCCTTAATAATTGGTATCGTTATGATGACACGTCTTGGATCTGAATTTATGCCACCATTAGATGAGGGATCACTTTTATTTATGCCTGTTACTTTGCCCGACGTTTCCAATTCAGAAGCGAAGAGACTGTTACAGGTGCAGGATAAAATCATCAGCACAGTACCTGAAGTATCTCATGTATTAGGAAAAGCTGGCAGGGCTAATACCGCAACTGATAACTCCCCTGTAAGTATGATCGAAACCATTATTCTTTTGAAACCAAGAAATGAGTGGCGCAAGGGAATGACCAAAGACGGAATCATTAATGAACTCAATTCAAAGCTGCAAATTCCCGGTGTTACCAACGGTTGGACCCAACCAATCATTAATCGCATCAATATGCTGTCGACCGGCATACGTACTGATGTTGGGTTAAAAGTGTATGGGCAAAATCTCGACAGCATTTATGCTTTTGCACAAATTCTAAAAAAGCAACTTGAAGGAATTGATGGTGTTAAAGACTTGTACGTGGAACCTATAACTGGCGGAAAATATATTGACATAACAATTAAACGGGACGAAATTGGCAGGTACGGTTTAAGTGTGGATGATGTAAATACCGTTGTTGAAAGCGCTCTTGGCGGCATGAAACTCACTACTACCATTGAAGGCCGCCAGCGGTTTTCGGTGAATGCCAGATATGGACAGGATTTTCGTAATAACCTTCAGCAATTGAAAAGACTCCAGGTACAAACAATGAGCTTTGGCCCAATACCATTACAGGCTGTTGCAGATATACAACTTAGTGATGGACCGCCAATGATCAATTCTGAAAATGCTATGCTGCGTGGCACCGTGTTGTTCAATGTACGGGAAAGGGATTTGGGCAGTACGGTGCAGGAGGCTCAGCAGAAATTAAATCAAATGGTAACAAAGTTGCCCAAAGGATACTTTCTGGAATGGAGTGGTCAGTGGGAAAACCAGATCCGGGCAAACAGAACGTTGACTACAATAATGCCGGTTGTGTTTATCATCATTTTCATGGTGCTCTATTTCACCTATCATTCCATCAAAGAATCCATCATTACCATGATTACAGTCCCGTTTGCGCTCATAGGCGGTGTATTCATGGTGTATTTCTATGGAGTTAATTTATCTGTTGCTGTAGCAGTAGGTTTTATTGCATTATTCGGGATGGCCATTGAAACAGCAATGCTCATGACCATCTATTTAAATGAAGCCATGCAAAATATGGTGGCAAAATATGGAAATTCTAAAGACACACTGACACCAGCAATTATAAGAGAGTTTGTAATTGAGGGTGCTGCAAAAAGGTTAAGGCCAAAATTAATGACGGTGTCTGTTGGTCTTTTTGGATTGATTCCGATTTTATGGGCAGCGGGTGTTGGCAGCGATATCATGCGCCCAATCACTATCCCGTTAATCGGAGGCACCATCACTTCAACAATATACGTGTTGCTTATTACCCCTGTGGTTTTTGAAATAGTAAAAGAACGAGAACTTAAACGAAAAGGCAAAATTGATTTAATCGATGTTAAAGAATAAACTATTTATTACGCTGATGATTTTTGCTTTCCCAGTTGAAAGCAAAGCGCAAACTTTAAGCATTAACGCTATTATTGATAGCATCAATGGCTCTCATCCGGTTGTCAAAATGTACGACAACGAAATACGCTCTATGGATGAAGCTGCCAAAGGAGCTAAAAGCTGGATGCCGCCTGAATTCACAACCGGGTTGTGGATGGTTCCCTACAATATTGGTCTATGGAAAAAAGGGGATATGGGCGAAACGGGTATGGGACAGTATATGATTGGTGGGCAGCAAATGCTTCCCAATAAAAAAAAGCAACAGGCTGACGCTTCTTATATGGAGGCAATGTCATCGATTGAGAAAGAAAAAAAGAATGCCTCGCTTAATGACTTAATCAGTGACGCTAAGCAATACTATTACGAATGGCTTATCCTCAAGAAAAAACTTTCCATTCTTGATCAGAATGAAAAGTTACTGGATTTCATGATTAAGAATGCGGAAATAAGATACAAAAACGGCCTTGAAAAAATCAGCGCATATTACAAGGCAAAAGCAGCACTGGGTAACGTGCAAAATATGCGGCTGATGTTTGAAAGTGATATCAATGAAAAACGCATCAGAATAAATACATTAATGGGAAGAAATGCCATGACTCCTGTTGAAATTGATACTGTTTACAAGGTGAAGGACTACACAACATTAGTATTTGACACTACGCTTTTTTATAGTAATCGAAGTGACTTAAAGGCAATTGACAAAGACATAAATATTACCTGGTTAAAACAAGAAACGGAACGGCAAAGCCTGAAACCTCAATTTGGAATTCGTTATGAACACATGTTTGGCTTCGGCGGATTGCCAATGCAATATTCATTAATGGGCATGATGAAATTACCGTTAACCAAATGGTCTTCAAAAATGAATAAAGCCAATATTGAAAGCCTGAAATGGAAGGCTAATGCAATGCAATCTCAAAAAGAAATGATGGTAAATGAATACAGCGGTATGGCCTATAGTATGCGGAATGAGCTTGGATTAAAGAAAAAGCAGTTGAAGCTGTATGATGAAAACATCATTCCAGCATTAAGGAATAATTATAAATCCATGCAGCTCGGTTACGAACAAAATACAGAGGAACTGTTCATGCTTTATGATGCATGGGAAACACTGTATATGACTCAGTTGGAATATACCGAATTGTTAAACCAGGTGCTTAAAATACAGGTTGCTATAGACCGTTTAATTGAGTCAAAATGAAAAAGACAATCATTATAGGCTTCCAAATTCTTGCAGTTACTTTAGTGGGCTGTCAAAATACCAATGAACAAGATAGTAGTCATTTGCAACATACATCCGAAACTGCTCAAACAATGTATACCTGCTCAATGCATTCTGAAGTAATGAAAGATAAGCCAGGAAATTGCCCAATTTGCGGAATGACATTGGTGAAGAAAGAAATGAGCAATAAGAGATTAAACGGAGTTGATTTGGAATCATTACTGAATCCAACCAATGAATTTGTAATCTCCAAAATTCCCGTGACAACTATTCAAAAAAGAGAAGAGCAAATTGAAATTGAAGCACTAGGTAACATTGCATATGATACAAGGGAAGTTGGCAGCATTTCATCAAGAGTAGCAGGCAGAATTGAAAAATTGTATGTAAGGTTTCGTTATCAAAAAATCGCTAAGGGACAGCGCATACTCGACATTTACAGCCCTGAATTAATGACTGCTCAACAAAATCTTCTATTTCTCCTAAAAAATGATCCAAACAATATAGCTTTCATCCAGGCGGCGAAAGAGAGGCTACTACTAATTGGTATGAGCAGTCAGCAATTGCAGCAACTAATTAAAGATGGGAAGCCATCATTAACAATTTCGGTTTACAGTAACTACGTTGGCCATATTCACGAATCATCAAATAATGGAAAGATGGATGTTGAAAACAGGAACATGAAAGATATATCGCTGATAACCGAAGAGCTCTCGCTTAAGGAAGGTATGTATGTGCAGAACGGACAATCGATTTTTACTGTTTACAATCCAAACCGTTCATGGGTTTTGCTGGATATTTATGGTGAGAACCAGGCTATTATAAAAAAGGGCAATCCCGTAAATATTACGCCTGAAACTGCGCCGGAAAAAAACTTCAGAGCGACAATCGATTTTATAGAACCATTTTACCGAAAAGAAAACAAGACATTAACGGTTAGGGTTTATTTTAACAACACTACTCTTAAGATTCCAATAGGTAGCCAGGTTAAAGCTACAATTTTCGGGAATTCCAGGGATGCTGATTGGTTACCAAAAGATGCTGTTGTTTCCCTGGGTTTAGACAAAGTAGTTTTTCAAAAAGCCGATGGCGGGTTCAGAGCACATAAAATTATTACAGGCATTACTTACGAAAATAATATCCAAATATTGAGTGGTTTAAATGCAACTGATTCGGTGGCAGCAAATGCACAGTATTTAATGGATAGTGAAACTTTCATCAAAATAAAGAATTAGTTATGCGGTATATTTTCTTTACGGCAATAAGCTTCCTGGTCTTTGTTTCTTGCCAAAATAAAAAGGAACCTGTTAAAGAAGCAGGCACACACTTTACCTGCTCGATGGATCCACAGGTGGTTGAGAGCAAGCCGGGCAAATGCCCCATTTGTCACATGCAACTTACCGAAGTGAAAAAAAATGCATCGGCCAATAACGACGAGTTACTACTTAGTGAACAGCAAATACAACTCGGTAACATCAAAACCGATACGATAAGGAACGGCTCTATTGGCGACCAGTTAATATTAACCGGCACATTGAATTTTGATCAGATGAAATCATCGGCTGTCAGTTCAAGAGTTATGGGCCGGGTTGAAAAAATGTATTTTAAAAACACAGGTGAATACGTGAAGAAAGGCACCCCGTTGTACGATTTGTACAGCGAAGAACTTAACAATGCAAAGCAAGAATACTTGTTGGTATTGGATAAGAAAAAAACATTTTCAAACGAAACCACCATAGATTTCGACCAGCTTCTGCATGCCGCAAAAAATAAATTACTGTTATGGGGTTTGTCTGATGAACAGATACAGTCTTTGGAAAAAAATAAATCTTCAAATGCAATCACAACTTTTTTCAGCACCTCATCAGGATACATTACAGAGTTAGAAGTTCGTGAAGGTGATTATGTAATGGAAGGCGGTACTATAATTAAGTTGGCCGATTTGTCCAGCCTTTGGGCGGAAGCCCAGGTATATACATCGCAGTTAGCTGACATTGATAATAGAAGTCTTGCAACGGTGCAGCTACCTGATTTTGACGGAAAGGAGATTAAAGGAAGGATTGAATTTGTAAACCCTGAAATCAACCCAGATACAAGAATCAATCTTATTCGTGTTTCTATTGCAAATCCCGGTAATCAGTTAAAGCCAGGGATGCCTGCTTATGTTGTGATCAAAAGTCCGCGGAAGAAATCTCTTACATTGCCGATTGATGCGGTATTAAGAGATGGAAAGGGTGCCACTGTTTGGGTAAGATCAGCCAATGGTTCCTTTAAAAGCAGGATGGTGGAACTAGGCCTGGAAAGCGATGACAGAATTGAGATATTATCCGGCTTATCAGCAGGTGATATTGTTGTTATTTCCGGCGCCTATTTGATACAAAGCGAATATATCTTTAAGAAGGGAGCGAACCCAATGGAAGGTATGACGATGTAGATGCTGTTTTTAGATGTAAGAAGGAACCAACGGATGTAATTTGTTATTTTAGCAATATATGACCAGCAACATAGCCCAACTGATTAGCCAATACAAAGAGGATAAACAATCCGTCTATAATACCTGGTTCATCAATAATGAAGAACGTTTAAAAGCCTTTCGTTCCATTCGCCGTGGCGTAATGCAGGTAATAGATGACATTAAATGCAAAAGATTTCCAAATGACTTCAAAGGTTCTTCTCTTGAATTTGTGCTTACCTGTATCACTGAGCAAAAGCAGGTATTTGAAGGTGCATCCCATCCTTTTTACTGGAAGCCTAAATTACGGATTCCCGACATTTATGAAAACGAAACCAATAAGCAAGCCTTTGGCCAATTTTTAGAAAATTGTTTAAACGCAAAAAATGAAGAACAACTAGTCAAAGAGATTATTAAACTCGATGGTTTAAAGATCAAAGGTCTTGGCCCTGCTGTGGCAAGCATTCTATATTTCCTGCATCCAACGATTATTCCTCCTTTTAATACCGCTATCATTAACGGGTTCAATTTTTTATTTAAGGACAAAAAGAAACTGGGAAGCTGGAGTGAATATTTAAAGCTTAGAGAAGTAATGATTGATACCAATAACCAGCAGCGCTCACAGTTATCATCTGACTTGGGTGCCATTGCAGGTTTATTGTTTGAAATAGGAACACAAAAGTTGGTTTTAGGCAGTGACGTTTACCTGTCAGAACCGGAGCGAAAAAAACTGGAAAAATTAATTGAGAAGCGTCAGGAAGGAGTTCAGCAGGAAAAAGAAGAAGAAAACCTGCACACAGAAATGCAATACCATTTATTGAAAATTGGAAATGCTTTGGGTTACGATGTTATTGCCGCTTCCAACGACCGTTCAAGGTCTCACTGTGGCAATAGCTTTTCATTTATAAGCCTACAGAAATTCCCTGAAATCAACCTGGATAGCGAAACGCTGAACACCGTAAAGCTGATAGACGTATTATGGTTTCAGAAAGGCACGAACAACGTTATTGCCGCATTTGAGGTGGAGAAAAGCACAAGTATTTATTCGGGCATTTTAAGGTTAACAGATCTGAGTTATAGCATTGCCGATGGTGACGAAGTATTTTACCTGATTGTACCCGACAAAAGAGAAAAGGATGTTTGCCTCCAGTTATGCCGTCCCGCCATAAAACAAAATAATGTTGCCATCAGGTACATCCTTTTTTCGGAACTCCGCAGCAACTGCGAAGCACTTTGCAGGTTTGGGCAAAGTCATCATAGTATGGAAAAAATTGCCAAATCAGTTTAGGCAAGGGGATTATTGGCATCGTATTTACTCACCAAAGGGGTACTCTCCAGCTGCAGTTTAATGCCAACGACGTTGGCACACTTTTTAACTCTCTTTTAAGGGCCTAAGTAAATTCTATGGGTCCCGGATAGATTATCTAAAATTTAAATCGTGTACAATGAGAATGCTTTTTTTATTATCAGGCCTCGTCGTTGCAATCACATTAGTTTCATGCAGTAAAGATGACAATGGCATAGTATTGCAAGACCACGACCAAAACCGCATGATGGACTCTATGCATGCCATGATGGACAGGATGCAGGCAGCTCCTAAAACGAATGACCCCGAGATAGATTTCGCAAAAATGATGATTATGCATCACCAGGGTGCTATCGGCATGGCCAATGTTGAATTAGAAGCTGGCAAAAATGATAGCCTTAAGCACATTGCCCAAAATATCATTACAGAACAACAGGCCGAAATTCAGGAAATGAATAATCTGCTGATGAACCTTACTGTCGACAATAGTGATCCTGACTTTTCTATGGAGCAAATGAACAATATGATGAAAGGTGGTGAAACGGCCGACATCCAAATCATAACAGGCGATATTGACAATGACTTTGCGACGCTTATGATAGTGCACCATCAGGGAGCTATTGATAATGCGTCAGCTTACCTTCACCATGGCAACAATTCCATGCTTAAAACAATGGCAACCAGCATGGTAACTTCACAAACAAAGGAGATACAGGAACTGGCAGACTGGTTAAAAATGAATAAGAGATAAGGGTACAGGTGCCATATATCTATAAAAAACACCCTGAATTTTGTAACAAAACAAGGCGCCTTCTGTTTACCTTTACATCGGAAGTGCTATAATAGCAAAAACTTCATAAATTTGGTCACTGAATGAAGAGAACCAGAACCATACAAATTAAAGCGGGATTTCTTTTGATGGTCTTCGCTTTTAACATCGTTGTTGGCTTTGCCTGCGGCCTTGGTATTGATATGGGTTTCAATTCAAACAGCTCTAAGTCATCTCACCATTCCAGTAAAATTCATGTGCATGCCAACGGGAAAAAACATCAGCATGAAGCAGCTACTCGTAGTGATGTAGATAAAAACCACCACCAAGATAATGACCACCATGAAAAAGGTGGTTGTTGTACCGATGGTGTAGTCAAGCTCGCCCAGACCGAAAAGGCAGTACCACAGGCAACAGTTTTGATTAGCCCACTTTTTGCCACTGCGTTTATTGCAACCTTTTACCCAACAGACATCTTTTATAAATCACAGGTTACTGAACCAATCAAGTACTTCGTTCGGGGTCACCATCCTCCCATCCCCGACATTCGTATAGCTATTCAGAGTTTCCAGATATGATTTAATGTATAAGATTAAATGATGCATGGCTTTGCCGTGCCTGTAATTATTTTATTTATACATTAATTCAATTTAAAATGAAACGCATACTTTTTTTAGTTGCAATTATTGCAACCGCATTTGTGCAGCCAAGCTTTGCACAAGACAAAACAAAAACGACTACACCTCAACTGTTAAACGCTTACTACCAGTTAAAAGACAATTTGGTAAAGAGCAACCCTACAGCCTCTGTGGCAAGTGCAAATGTGCTTGTGCAATCAATTAACGATACTGATATGGAAATTCTGAAAGAGGATGTCAGGACAAGCCTGTTAAAAGATGCCAATGCAATTGCTCAGACCGGCGACATTAAAATTCAGCGTGAAAAGTTTTCCTCCTTATCAAACAACATGTTTGAGCTGGCAAAATCGGTAAAGCTATCAACCGAACCTGTTTACCAGCAGTACTGCCCAATGAAAAAAGCATCATGGCTAAGCAACGATAAGGCAATTAAAAACCCTTATTATGGCAGTGCTATGCTTTCCTGCGGCAGCGTAAAAACTACTCTTTAATCTATTCAATTGCCCGTGCCCTTTCATACCATGAAGGGGTAAAAGCATTATTTTAAATCAAAACAAAAATGAAAAATTTAATTATATGTGTTGCGATAACCGCAGCCACTTTAACAGCTTGTAATACTGAATCTAACAAAACAGCAGATGTTAAACAAACAGATACTTCTGCTGCTAAGATTTCACAAGCTTCACCAGACACAGTTCCTGTTGCTACCACTGTCGGAACAACTGCCTCAACAAATCCGGCTAAGGAAATACTGGCTGGCTACATCCAGATGAAAAACGCATTGGCTAAAGACAATGGTAATGATGCTGCGGCGGCTGCTACTTCAATGGTTAACATACTTGCAAAGGTTGACATGAAAAGTCTACCTGGCTTACAAATGAAAAGCTATATGGATATTGCTGATGACATGAAGGAACACGCAGAGCACATTGGCGCAAACGCCGGAAAGATAGCACACCAAAGAGAACATTTCATCATGCTTAGCAAAGACATAGCTGACCTTGTAAAAAACTTTGGCAATGGCGGACAAACATTGTACAAAGATTTTTGCCCGATGGCAAATGAGGGCAAGGGCGCTATATGGATCAGTGAAGTAAAAGAAATTAAGAACCCTTATTTGGGGAGTAAAATGCCTGATTGCGGCTCTGTAAAAGAAACCATTAAATAAACATGAGCAGGATAAACAAAATACTGCTGGCTTTTTTGTTGGCATTCATTGCGATTCAGTTTGTACATCCTGCACGCAATAAGGGCGGTGATGAACAAACTGCTGATTTTGCAAAAATTTTTCCAGTGCCAGCCGCTATTCAGTCAATTTTCCAAAATGCCTGTTACGATTGTCACAGCAACAACACAAATTATCCTTGGTATTCCTATGTTCAGCCTATTGACTGGATGATGGCTAGGGACATTAATAATGGTAAGGCTAAACTGAATTTCAGCTTTTTTGGCAGCAATTCCCAAAGGAAACAAATCAGCAAGCTGAAAGAAATGGTAAACCAATTGAAAGATGATGAGATGCCGCTTTCATCTTATAAGTTAATGCATAGCAAAGCAAGATTGTCGCACCAGGAAATAACCTTGTTAACCGGATGGCTTACCGCCACAGCCGACAGTCTTCAAAATAAATAATGAGCAAGTGGAAAAAATAAGCCGCATACTCCTTTCAATCATCAAAGCACTCTTTATTAGAAAAAAAGATTGCTGCAAATAAATCATTTATGGAACATCAACACGAGACGGCCAAATATACCTGCCCAATGCATCCGCAGATAATGCAGGATGAACCCGGTAATTGCCCTATCTGCGGCATGACACTTGTGTTGGCAAACACCAGCGCCAAACACGATAATGATATACACCATCATCATGGTGCTAACCCTGCTATGGGGCACGAAGGGCACGATCACGGCAAAATGATTGAGGATTTCAGGAAACGCTTTTACGTGGTGCTGGTTCTCACTATCCCGATTATGCTGCTGTCGACCATGATACAGCACTTTATGGGCGTTAACTGGCAATTCACAGGCTCTCAATACATTTTGTTCGCCCTGTCAACGGTTGTTTTTCTTTACGGTGGCTGGCCATTTTTAAAGGGTATGGTAGATGAGGCAAAAGCTAAGAACCCGGGTATGATGTTCCTCATTGGTTTTGCTATAATCGTAGCATATATCTATAGCGTAGCAATTGTATTTGGTTTGCAGGGTATGGATTTCTTTTGGGAACTGGCAACCTTAATTTTAGTCATGCTTTTAGGCCACTGGATAGAAATGAAATCAGTGGCAGGCGCATCAAAGGAATTGGAACTATTAGTGCAGTTAATGCCAGCAGATGCCCATATGGTAATGCCGGATATGGTACACGATGTAAAAACGGATACGCTTAAAGCCAATGATATTATACTGGTAAAGCCGGGAGAGAAAGTAGCGGCAGACGGGGTAATACTTGAAGGCGAAAGTTACCTGAATGAATCCATGCTGACAGGCGAATCGAAACCGGTACAAAAGTCAAAAGGCGACAAGGTAATTGCCGGTGCTATCAATGGCAATGGTTCCATCAAGGTAACCGTTACCCATGCTGCCAAAGATTCATATTTATCACAGGTAGTTAAACTGGTGGACGATGCACAGAAGTCCAAATCAAAAACACAATTGCTTGCAGACAGAGCGGCAAGATGGCTTACAATTATTGCATTAATCTCAGGCATCGCTACCTTTCTTTATTGGTATCTCAAAGGTCAGCCGCTTGCTTTTGCAATGGAGAGAATGGTAACGGTAATTGTTATCTGCTGTCCACATGCATTGGGATTGGCAGTGCCATTGGTGGTAGCAAAATCAACAGCCTTGTCTGCAAAAAACGGATTACTGATTAAGAACAGAACAGCTTTCGAAAATTCCAGGAAAATAACAACTATCGTATTTGACAAAACAGGCACGCTTACAATGGGAAAATTTGAAGTTTCAAAGATTGTTTCAGTTAAACCGGAATTTACAGAAAATGAAATTATAAGATTATCCGCTGCACTCGAACAAAATTCAGAACATCCTATTGCAACAGGTATTCTTCAAAAGGCCAAAGACC
>WBZP01003138.1_pt1 | contig 18242 bp, 16 predicted proteins | sample 5204301 | NCBI WGS metagenome assembly WBZP01 (sample SAMN12412401, study PRJNA552823) | activated sludge metagenome | isolation source: activated sludge from nitrification reactor of wastewater treatment plant... | place: USA: Pennsylvania | collected 2017 | reverse complement strand
CACGGTGCAACGGTACGGGTCGGTCGGACGAGGAGGCGCCCCCGGTGCGTCAAGAGCGCCCCGATTCTGGGCTCGGATGCTTCTCACTCACGAAGGTGCGGCGATCAATGCGCTTCGCAACCTTGGCGCACCTAGAGTCAGTCGAACTGATAGGGCGCTCCGCGGGTTTTCGTGGGCGTCATTTCCTCTGTTGAGGGGCGTTTTGGTTGAGCGGGAACACTATCGGCGGCTCATGACCCAGAGGTCTGAATCGCCCTCGTTGTCCTGGAGGCTCGGGCTATTGGATTTCGACCAGGTGCCAGGTAGGGGATAACCGCGAGGGTGACATGGTCAGCCCCCGACCAACCCAGCACCATCCGCCGCATGTCAAGAGATCACCGCATCGCTACGTGAGTCGGCCAATGTGAGCATTTTCCACGATCACCGTATTCCACGGGCTCACCCCGAACCGTTCTACGCTCACCCCATGGAATCGCTGCGTACGCTGACCCGGATCGCGCTCGGCGCGATCATGACGTTCGCGGGCGTGTCGCACCTGACGTTCGCCCGCCAGGAGTTCCAGGCCCAGGTGCCCGACTGGTTCCCCATCGACACCGATCTCACCGTGCTGGCATCCGGTGCGGCCGAGATCGCGCTCGGTGCTTCGTTTCTCGCGCTGCCCAAACAACGGAAGCTGATCAGCCGCCTGCTTGCCGCGTTCTTCGTGGTGATCTTCCCCGGCAACATCGCCCAGTACGTCGAGCACACCGACGCCTTCGGCCTCAACAGCGATCAGGCCCGCCTCATCCGGCTGTTCTTCCAGCCGATCCTGATAGCCGCGGCACTCTACGCGGGTGGCCCGCAACGCAGCCGACCCGCACCGTAGCCGTCTCACCGAGTCGCGCGTTGTCGCGCAGAGCTGGACACGAAGAGAACGTCGTCCGGGGCCGCACATCGACGGACGCCCTCGACGCGGCGAACCAGCGCCCCTACGGTGAAAACATGACAGATCAGCCCCCCGCCGTTTACCTGTCGCACCCGCCCGCAGCGCTGCTGCGCTTCGCCAACCCGCTCCTGGCGGCGGTGCTGCGCACCCCGCTGCCTTTCCCGATGCGCGACGACATGATGGTCCTCACCGTCACCGGCCGCAAGACCGGACGGAAGTACACCATCCCGTTGAGTGCCCACTTCGTCGACGACGCCCTCTACGCGATCACCACCGCACCATGGAAGTACAACTTCCGCGACGGTGCCACCGCGCAGGTGCTGCACAACGGCAAGACCACGACGATGCACGGCGAGCTCATCACCGACCGGGACGTCGTCGCCGATCTGTTACTGCGATGCTCCCAGTCCTACGGCGTCCGGCGCGCACAATCCATGATCGGCGTGAAGTTCCGCGACAAACGGATTCCGACCCTGCCCGAGTTCACCGAAGCCGTCACGCGGGATCACTTCGCGGCCATCCGGTTCACGAGTTCGAGCTAGGCCGCCCCGTGTACGTCGACGTGATGACGGTCCCCCAGCCGCTGACCAAGATCGGGGACCTCGCCAAAAGCGTCCAGACCGCCGGGTTCTCCGGTCTGCTGTTCACCGAGACCGGCCGCACCGCCTACCTCAACGCCGCCGTGGCCTCCCAGGCCGCACCCGGGCTGGACCTGTCGACCGGCGTCGCGGTCGCCTTTCCCCGCAGCCCGTTCGTCACCGCGGCGTGCGCCTGGGAACTGCAGGAGGCCACCGGCGGTCGGTTCCGCCTCGGTCTGGGCACGCAGGTGCGCACCCACGTGGTGCGCCGCTACGGCGCGGACTTCGAGCACCCCGGCCCGCGCCTGCGCGATTACGTCAACGCGGTCAAGGCCTGTTTCGCGGCGTTTCGCTCCGGAAAGCTGGATCACCACGGCGATTTCTACGACCTCGACTTCATCACGCCGCAGTGGAGCGCCGGACCGATCGACGCACCCGACCCGAAAGTCGATGTCGCCGCGGTCAATCCGTGGATGCTGCGAATGGCGGGCGAGGTCGCCGACGGCGTGCATATTCACCCGCTGGGCGAACCCGGCTACATCGCCCGGCATGTCCTCCCGAATGTGGCTGCGGGAGCGGCGAAGTCGGGCCGCTCGCCATCGGATATCGCGCTGATCGTCCCGGTCATGACCATCGTCGGCGACACCGACGAGGAACGCCACCACGAGCGCGAACTCGTGCGGGCCAGCATGAGCTTCTACGGCAGCACCCCCAACTATGCGTTCATCTGGGACCAGGCCGGCTTCGAGGGAACCACCGCGAGAATCCGGGAGAAGCAGAAGGCCGGCGATTACAAGGGCATGGCCGCCCAGATCACCGACGACCACATCGCCACCTTCGCCACCGAATCAACCTGGGACGGCCTGGCCGACGCGCTGGCCGCGAAGTACGGCGGAATCGCGACACGCATCGCCATGTACAACGCTTTGGGCGATCCCGAACGGGTCGAACGCTACGGCGCCGTCGCGAAATCCCTCGTCACGACGCCGGGATAGGTCCACGGGTCACTCCGAGGCCCCGAGCACCTGCCGGCCTGAACTCGGTCTCACGAGGAGCCACTTTTTGACCCCTCGCGCGAAAAAGTCACTTATGTGGCCCCTCGCCGTGGCCCATGCAGCGGACCCGTGTTGCACTCCCGCCGACGACCGGCGCGCTACCCGGCCAAAGCACGCCCGAAGGGCTACGGTCAGAACATCGCAGTAACCCGGCGTTGTCCCGCATGAGCACCGGCCATGGGACGTCACGGCGCACCCACCCAGGGGTGGGCGCCGGTCCTACCTTGCATACGCACGCAGAGGAAACCTCATGAGTAGGTTCACCGCGACGATGTACGCCAACGCCCACGCGAGCGAAAAAGGCATGGTGACCGGCGAACCCGACGCCCCGGTGCGGCACACCTGGGCGCAGGTGCATCAGCGGGCGCGGCGCATCGCCGGTGGTCTGGCGGCGGCGGGCGTGGCACCCGGCGACGCCGTCGCGGTGCTGGCCGGTGCGCCGGTCGAAATCGCCCCGACCGCGCAGGGCGTCTGGATGCGCGGCGCCAGCCTGACCATGCTGCATCAGCCCACCCCGCGCACCGACCTGGCGCGCTGGGCCCAGGAGACCACCGCCGTCATCACGATGATCGACGCCCGGGCGGTCGTGGTCTCCGATCCGTTCCTGCCGGCCGTACCCGTGCTCGAGCAACTGGGCCTGCACGTGCTGACCGTCGAACAGCTGCTCGGCGCCGCGCCGACGGATCCGGTCGACACCGCCGACGACGACGTGGCGTTCCTGCAGTTGACATCCGGATCCACCGGGCCGCCCAAGGCGGTTCGCATCAACCACGCCAACATGGTCGCCAACGCCGAGGCGATGTTCGCCGGCGCCGGCGTCGATATCGACACCGATGTGATCGTGAGTTGGCTGCCCTGCTTCCACGACATGGGCATGACCGGCTACCTGACGGTGCCGATGTATTTCGGCGCCGAACTGGTCAAGGTCACCCCGATGGACTTCCTGCAGGATATCTTGTTGTGGCCCAAGCTGATTGACAAGTATCGGGGCACCATGACAGCAGCCCCGAACTTCGCCTACAACCTGTTGGCCAAGCGGTTGCGCAGACAGGCCGCACCCGGCCAGTTCGACCTGTCGTCGCTGCGCTGGGCGCTCTCGGGCGCCGAGCAGGTCGAGCCCGCCGTGGTGGAAGATCTCTGTGACGCCGCCGCCCCGTTCGGCCTGCGACCGGAAGCCATCGTGCCCGCCTACGGAATGGCCGAGACGACGGTGGCCGTGTCGTTCACCGAACACGGCGCCGGGATGGTCGTCGACGAGGTGGACGCCGACCTGCTGGCCGTCCTGCACCGGGCGGTTCCCGCCAACCGGGGGCGCACCCGTCGGCTGGTGTGCCTGGGCCGACCGCTGACGGGTATGCAGGTGCGCGTCGTCGACGAGCAGGGTGCCGTCCTGGCAGCGCGCGGCGTCGGGGTCATCGAGGTGCGCGGCGCGCCGGTGACCGACGGTTACACCACGGTGGCCGGGTTCCTCCCGGCCCAGGACGAACAGGGCTGGTACGACACCGGGGACCTGGGCTACCTCACCGACACCGGGGACATCGTGGTGTGCGGCCGGGTCAAGGACGTCATCATCATGGCCGGCCGCAACATCTACCCCACCGACATCGAACTCGCCGCCGTGCGCGTCGACGGCGTCCGGCCGGGCTGTGCGGTGGCCGTACGTATCGACGCCGGGCAGTCCCGGGAGACGTTCGCGGTTGCGGTCGAATCGAAATCGTGGGAGGAGCCCGACGAGGTCCGGCGGATCGAGCGGCAGGTGGCCCACGAGGTGTTCGCCGAGGTGGACGTTCGGCCGCGCAACGTGGTGGTGCTCGCGCCGGGGATGATCCCGAAGACGCCGTCGGGCAAGCTGCGCCGCGCGCACGCACAAACCCTGGTGCACTGATCCTCAGCCGGTGCGCCGGAACAGCACGACCACCGACCGCGGCTCCAGCGTGCACTCGCCGCCCGGCACCACCGGCGCCGACGTCCACGCCGTGATGTCGTCGGGCGACGGCAGCGCGGTGTCGATCCAGCGCCGCCACGGCCCGTCCGGTGTCGGCGGCAGCTCGAACGTCAGCGGCTCCGAGTACGCGTTGGCCATCCCGTACAGCAGCAGATCGGCCCGCAGGCTCTGCAGTGAGACCGCCAGCGAGTGGGAGTGGTGGCTCCAGTCCGGGCGCCCAACACGCACGCCGTGCCATTCGATCATCGAGTTGTCGAGAACGTCGTTGAGCGTCAACGGAATTCCCTCGGCAAGGCGACGGGCGCGGTACGGGATGAGGTTCGCGGCGAACCGGTGCACGTCGGCGTGCCGGTCGAGCAATGTCCAATCCAGCCAGCTGATTTCGTTGTCGAGGCAGTAGGCGTTGTTGTTGCCGTCCTGGGTGCGGCGCATCTCGTCGCCCATCAGGATCATCGGCAGACCGGCCGCGAACAGATTCAGCACCAGGAAGTTCTTGATCTGCCGGGTTCGCAGGGCCTCGATCTGCGGATCATCGGTGGGGCCTTCGATTCCGCAGTTCCAGCTGAAGTTGTCGTTCGAACCATCGCGGTTGTGCTCGCCGTTGGCCTCGTTGTGCTTCTTGTCGTAGCAGACCAGGTCGTTGAGCGTGAAACCGTCGTGCGACGTCACGAAGTTGACACTCTGCTCGGCCTCCCGGTGCTGATGACCGTAGAGGTCCGGGCTGCCCAACAGCCGGGTGGCCAGCCCCTGTACCGCCCCGCGGTCGCCCCGGACGAACCGGCGCACATCGTCGCGGAACCTGCCGTTCCACTCCAGCCACGCATCACCGGCGAAACTTCCGACCTGATAGAGCCCACCCACGTCCCAGGCCTCGGCGATCAGCTTGGTTCCCGCCAGCGTGGGGTCGGTCTCGACATCCAACAACACCGGCGGGTTGGAGCGGGGGCGGCCCCTCTCGTCGCGGGCCAGGATCGAGGCCAGGTCGAATCGGAAACCGTCCACGTGCATCTGTGACACCCAGTAGCGCAGACTGTCGAGAATCAGCCGCCGCACGATCGCCTGGTTGCCGTTGAGCGTGTTGCCGCAGCCGGTGTAATCGGCGTACCGCGACTTGTCTTGCCGCAGAATGTAATAGAAGTCGTTCGCCAGGCCGCGGTAACACAGCGTCGGCCCGTCCTCAGGGCCCTCGGCGGTGTGATTGAACACCACGTCGAGCAGGACTTCGATGCCGGCCCGGTGCAGCGCCTTGACCATGTCGCGGAATTCGTCGAGCACCGCCAGCGCACCTTTCCCGGACCCGTAGGCCTGATGCGGTGCGAAAAACGAAACCGGTTGGTAGCCCCAGTAATTGATGAGACCGTCCGGGGCCGCGTGGCGATCGAACTGGAACACCGGCAGCAACTCGACGGCGGTGATGCCCAACTGCTGCAGATAGGGAATCTTCTCGATCAGACCCGCGAACGTCCCGCGCTTGTCCGCGGCCACCCCGGAGCTGGGATGCTGGGTGAACCCGCGCACGTGCATCTCGTAGATCACGGTTTGCGACGCCGGCCGGCGCAGCGGCGCATCGCCCTCCCAGTCGTAGACACCCGGGTCGGCCACCACGCTCTTCATCGCCGTCGCGGCGTTGTCTCCGGGCCGTGCCGCGGCGTCGCGGTCATAGCCGTCGGGCACGGCGACGGCCAGGCCGTACGGGTCGAGCAGGACCTTGTGCGGGTCGAAGCGCAGGCCCCGCTCCGGCGCGCAGGGGCCGTGCGCCCGATACGCGTAGACCTGGCCCGGCCCCACGCCCGGCACGAAGACATGCCAGTAGTGATACGTCCGGTGCCGGTGCGGATCGAGTTTGATCACCCGGTCCGGCTTCGTGGCCTGCTCGTCGGGAAACAACAGCAGATCGATCCGCGTCGCATCCTTCGAGAAGACGCTGAAGTTCACCCCGCCATCGCTCACCGATGCGCCCAGCGGAGCGCTCTCGCCACGACCCACCCGGCGTTTCACCGGCTCAGCGTAAGTGTCCGGGTGCGTGTCCGTTGAACGAATCCCCGGCCGACCGAGCTATCCGGCCAGCGCGGTCCGCATCTGCGGCGTCATCAGGTCGGAGATCTTGTCCCACGGCACCGTGACGGGCAGGTAGTCGCCCATCGCGTGGATGACGGGCACGAAGACGTGGAAACCGTCCGGCGTGGGCACCCAGTTCGCGAAGATGTCCAGGCCGGGTTCCAGCGCACCCACCCGGTCGTCGATCTGAGGAAGCACCGTCGCAAGCCGCACGACGGCGGCCTGCGGGTCGGTCCAGATATCTTGCAGCATAACCGGTTTCGCGGTACCGGCATCGATCACGATGGTTGCCACGCTGTTGTTCGGATGCGCGGCACCCTTGGCGTACCAGTTGAAGACCGCGACACCGCCGACGACGTGCCGGCCCAGCGTCGTGACGCGGCTGCGCTCGTCCCCCATGAGCGTGCCGTCGTCGATCGTCGTATCGACCGCCGGACCGGCCAGATCGTCGAGCGCGGTGCGCATCCCGCTGTTGAACCGGTCACGGACCGCCGGTGAGCCGCCCATCACCTGCGGAAGGTTCACCTTGACGGTGTTCGGGCCGCGCGTCTCGTCGACCAGAATCGACGTCGCCTGGTAGGCCGACTGCGCCGTCGTGGCCGCGGTGAACGACGTCGTCGGCGCGTCCTGCTCGCCGCAGGCCGTCGCCGCGGCAATCACCAGGACCAGGGACACAAGCAGACGACCAGTCGGCACGCCACGATGGTATGCCGCACGCCGCACCGGGAGACGGCGCCGCGCCTCCGCTGCAAAACACCGTGATCTTGTTTTAATCGGCACCATGACCGAGTCAGGCCTGCGTGCCCGCAAGAAGCAGGAGACCCGCGCGGCGTTGCGCCGGGCCGCTTTCGACCTGGCGCTGCGCGACGGCTACGACACCGTCACCGTCGATGCCATCGCCGAGGCCGCGCACGTCTCGCCCCGGACCTTCCGCAACTACTTCTCCAGCAAGGAAGACGCGGTGGTGTCCCTGTTGGCCGACGTCGAACGGCACCACGCCGACACCTTCCTGGACCGCCCGGCCGACGAACCGGTCCTCGACTCGCTGGAGGCCGCCGCGATCGATCTGGTGGAGACCGGACCCGACCTCGACGAGGTCGTGGCCGCCACCCGGATGGTCGGCGAACACCCGGCGCTGACCGCGCACGCCGCCGCCGTGCACCGGCGCGCCTCGCGGCAGGTGCTCGACGAGATCGCCCGCCGGCTGGGATGCGACCCCGACACCGACCTGCTCCCCCGGCTCGTCTTCCACGCCGGGCGGGCCGTGACGGCTTCGGCCGTCGAGTTGCTCGCCCAGGGTGCGGAAACTCCCGACGCCGCCAGAGATCTTATCCGCGAAGGTTTTTCGCAGTTGCGCGGCGGACTTCACCCCACCCGCGAACCGCTGCTGGCCGCCGGCTTCTGACGAATTCCGCCCGCGGTTCAGGGCGTCACTGACACCGCGTCGAGCGCCCCGACCCGCGCGTCGCAGATCACAGCGGTGTTGTCCTCGATTTCGTTGCCGGATGCGGCAATTTTGCGCATTATTGAACCAGGGCGCGGCGGCCGTTCCGGCTGCCGCGGGGTGGTCAGGAGCAGGTCATGAGGAAATTGTTGACCGCAGTATTGACGGCGGGGATGTTCGCACTCCTGGGGGTTGGCGCCCTCACCGCGGCACCCGAAGCGTCGGCCGAATGCGGAGAGTTCTACATGTGGGGCAACGGCGGGGGCAACTGTGACGGGCCGATCGGCCCGGACGGCAGCTTCCAGCGCTGTACGACGGTGTACGTCATGGGAATCGGCGGGACGAACTGCTTCATCGTCCCGGGCCCGCCGCCGGCGCCGATGGCCGCACCGCCGCCCCCCGCGCCGCCGCCGCAGCTGGCGTAGTCGGCGCGTTACTGCCCGGCGACGGCCTTGACGAGTTCGTCTGCCGAGAGCAGCCCCAGGTTGTTCGACGCGAGCGGGCTGTCGCCGGTCAGCAGACGGCGGTCCTGGTGGGTTTTGCCGGTGATGTCGTCGTTGATGAGGTTGATGCCCTGTTCTTGGAGGGCCTGCCCGATGAAGAGTCTCAGGCCACCGGGTATGTAGCCGATGTCAATGTTCGGCCCCTTGTCAAGGGCATCGGGGAAGACGCAGATGCGGTAACCCGTGAACGGTGATTCCGGCTTCCCGATCGACGCCGCCAGCAGGGCGGCGGGCCCGTGGCACAACGTGATGATGAACTTGTCGTTGTTCAGCGCCCAGTCGAGGACCGCGCCGACCTCGGGGCTCGACGGGATCCCGATCTCGACGCCGTGGCCACCGGGGATGAACACGGCGAGGTAGTCGGAGTCGGAGCCGAGGTCATTGGCGATGACATCGCGCAGCGTCATCGGCTGTTTGAGCCGGGACTTGAGCGCCTCGTAGGTCTGCAGCACCGCGGTGTCCTGCCGGGGCATGGCCCACATTTCGAGCTTGGCCGGATTGCCCGACACGGTGGCGACGTCGACGTCGAACCCCGCCGCCATGATGTGGTGCAACGGCAGCAGCATCTCGACGGGGTGGTTCCCGGTGGAGAACATCGTGCCGTTGTCCATCAGCAGGTAGCGCTCGTCGGTAGCGATCATCAGAACTTTCCACCGGCCACCGGTGTAGGCGCCCTGGTGCTGAACTCCGTTGAAATCTGTTCTCTCCGAGGTGTATTGACTCAGCGAGTACGGCGACGGAAAGAAGGCATTGTCTTCGGCCGGATCGGGTGTGGGCGTCTTGCTCAAATCGGTGTCGCTCATTGACGTCCTTGCTCCAGTCGTCGTCTCAGCCAGGCTCAACTCCCTCATCATTACAGGATTATGGGCGGCTTCCAGTAATCGTTCATCGGCTCGGCGTATCTGTCGTTGTTGGTGAGCGGGGCAAGGCCCAGGGCGTCTTCGATGGTGCGCAACAAGCTGTAGTGGTTGTTGTAGTCGTTGACGACGAAGTGCCCGTCGCGCATCCCCCCGTTCACGGCGCCTACCGACGGGATGACGACAGTCAGGATGTGGTTGCCCTCGTTGCCGATGCCCAATGACAGGTTGTCGTTGTCCTCGTCGAACGTGACGACGACGGCGCTCTTCTCGGTGGGGTCCTGCCAGGTCGGCGAGTTCAAGACCGTGGCCAGCGTGTCCTGCAGCCACTTGTCGCCCGCCGCGACGTTGTACTGGTGATCGGTCAGTTCGCTGATCGCCCATTGGATGATGCCGACCAGGGTGTCGGTCGGGCCCTCCATGTTGGTGGCGTCGTCGGCGCCGAGCCACACGAAGTTCGGGGCGTCGGCAGGTACCGCGAGATCTGCAGACAGTTGCGCCAGGTCGAACAGGTGTGCCGCGACGCGGGCCGGGTTGTTGTAGATGTCGCTGAAGGCCAGGAAAGGCAGGTCGGAACCCACGTCGTACCCGCCGCCGCCCTGCGCGTAGCCGGCCCACGTCTTGCCCGCCGCCTCGATGGAGTCGGCCAGGTTGGGCACGTCAAAACAGTTCGACGGGCAGTTGTAGTTGATCCCGAAATCGGATCCGCCGAGGACCGGATAGTAGTTCGGGGAACTCGGATGGGTCAGCGCGTAGTAGTTCGTTCCCACTCCGTAAGAGTTGATGAGGCTGTTGATGTACGGCGCGTTCAAGCTGCCGACGATGTCGTTGAAGCCCTTGTTCTCCAGGTAGACCATGAACACGTGATCCAGTTCGCGCACCGTCGAATCCGGCGGCGTGGGCGGCGGCGGGGCGGACAGGTCGGCGCCGACCGTGAACGACAGGTTGTCGGCATAGGCATTGTTGTAGTGGCCGGGTACCGGATTGCAGTCGGTGAAGGTCACCACGACCTGCGCGCTGCGGGTGCCCACCGGAATCGTGCCCGAGGTCTCGCGTTCGAGCAGGCCCGTCCGAAACCAGCGATCCAGCACGGTGACCGGCCGGAGCCGGCCGGTGCCCAGGCTCAGCTGGTCGGCGTCCAGGAAGGTCACGCTGACCGAGGCCGCGGACGGATCCAGAGTGAAGCCGCCGAGCCAGCCGCTCAGCGTGTAAGGCACAGCACCAGAATCGATTTGGGCCGCGGCGGCGCCGAGGTCCACGGTCTGGGTGAGGCTGGAGCTGGCCACGTTGCCGCCGCCGAAGAACTGCCCGCCACTGTCGGGCGGTGCGCAGGCCGCGCGCGGAAACCCGAGAAACCCCGGCAGGGTCGGCCCGGGAATCCCCAAGGGCCACGGCAGGCGGCGCGCCGTGCCGTATTCGATGACCGTCGGCGTCCCGGTCACCGACCAGCCCGGCACGGTCACCGAGCTGTAGCCGGACAGCGACGCGTCACCCACTTCGGCGCCGGCGTTGACCAACAGGTTCGGCCCCAGAGGTTGCGAGTTGAGCTGCTGCGCGCGCGGGATCTCCACGAGACTGGAGATCAGCTGTTCGATCTCGCGGCGCACCCACGCCACCACTCCCCACAACACCGGTATCTGAATCGGTGGTTCCGGACTGCCGGCCATCGACGGGCCCAGGCCTACCCAACTGAGCAGGGTGGAAACGATATCGGCGATGGTCCCGCGCGGCGCGGACGGCTGGCTGACCGGGGTGAGCGTCTCGGTTCGGGTGGTCACCGACGCGGTGGTCACCGGCGCGGTGGGCGACGATCCGGGCGCGGTCGCGGCAAGGGAGGCGGTGCGAAGGTTCGACGCCGACGACAAGGCCGGCTCAACGGTTACAGACCCCACGGTCGAGGCGGCGCTCGGCTGTGCCTGCGGTGTCGGGGGTGTCGAATCAGACGAGGAGACGCGTCGTGACGACGAGGTGGCGATGACATCCGATGGTGGCTCCGCCGAGGCCTTCGGTACCGAAACCGTTTCCGGTGTGTCGACGCGATCGACCGGTGCGGTGGCCGCCTCCGAACCGGAGTCGGTGCCTATGGGTTCCGGCGTAGGTTCCGATTCGGGATCCTCGGCACCGTCGGATCCAGCGGAGGCTGTGTCCGCTACCTCGGTGCTTTGCGCGGCACCGGTGCCGGGGGCGGCCGGCGTTGACGGATCCTCTGATGACGAGGCACCCGTCGCTGCCGTTGAATCTTCTTCCGCTGAAGCAGAATTCGAACCATTCGGTGATCTCGGCACGGAGGTCGGACTCGACGCACCGGCGTCGTCGGCGGAGTTCGAAACCGGCGAGCCGGACCCGTTCGAAGATGTGGAGTTCGACGTCGACCCGGTATCCGAAGGTTGCGCCACTGCCCCCGGCGACGTGGTGACCATAGCTGCGCCCATCCCGAGCACGATGGCCAACGCGCCGACGCACCTGTCGTACCCCATACCCGCTCCTTGCCTCGACAGGACATACAGCGGCTGTGAACACTACGCCGACGGGCGAGTGGCAGGGGCCGTAATGCTGGGCGCGGAGGTGAACGAATTTGCTACGCATCGAGACGGTCGGCTGCGGGCCCGGGCGTCGGTTGACGGAGGTCGCGGACTGGTGGGTTGCCACCGGGCGGATGCGGTGCGCCGCAGAACCCGACGATGCTGCCCTCGCGGACTCGTTGGCGAAAAACCTCACCAACGACGCGTTCCGCGAACTGTGGGAAGCCCAGGTGATCCCCCAGGACCCGGCCCCGCGCACATGGGTGGTCCGGGACGGGCGCCATGAAGTCAAGTTCGATGTGCAGATTTGGCGGCACGCCTATCTGAGCGGTGCACTGCTCGCCGGGTTCGCCCGCGAGATGAGTGTCAAGGATCAACCGAGGTAACTGTCAACCATCAGCCGAAGCACTGTCGCCCTCAGCCGAATCCGGCCACTCCTGACGTGGAGCGGGTGAGACACTACTCGAAACCCGTCTACCAGGGGAAATGGCTCCGCCGGATGGTCGAACTGGCCGAGAGGTCGGCGAAAATGCCGGTCAAGCCGTCAGAACCGCCAGTGCCAGTGCCAGTGCCAGTGCCAGTGCCAGTGCCAGTGCCAGTGCAGAAAGTAGACCGTCGCCTATCCCCTGCACAGATCGCTGAAATCGTTCAGGCCTACCAGGACGGGTCCGGAACACCCGAACTTCGCCGCCGCTACAGCCTCAGCCAGGGCAGTGTGCTGAAGATACTTCACTCCCATGGGGTGACGATGCGCCGCCAGGGGCATCGTTGCTGGACGCGCAAATTACTGCACACCGCAACATACGGAGGTACACCCGCCCCGCGCCTAATCAGTTAGTCGGTGCCAGTCGCCGACTGCGAGCGGCGATACTCCTTGACCTGGCTTACGGCGTCCTTGATGCCGAGAGTGCCCCGGATGACGCGCTGGATGATCGTGTCGCGGGTGGGGTCGACCCGGCCGAATCCGATGCGCAGGTTGGCGTCGGCAGGCGTGAGCCCGGCCGCACACAGCTTCACCGCGATATCCGGATGCTGACCGCCGCTGACTCTGATCCACTCGGCCAAATCGTCCAGCCAGGTCTCCAGCCACCGCTGCAACAACCGCTCCACACGGTCACGCTCTTCGAAGGTGTAGTTGCCGCGCCTCGTACGCACCGGGTCAATGACGCAGCGGAAGAGGGCTGTCTCGATCTCGCCGGGCTTGTGGCTCGCCGGTGACGTTCGGCGACTCTGCCGACGAGCCTTCTCCAGCGCCGCTCCGAAGCCGTCGTCCTCGCTCGCCGACGGGCGGCTGGGGCCAGCCGATGCGCCATAGTCGCGAGCTGTGATGGGCCGTGGCGGCCGGGCGGCGTAGTGCTCGCGCACCCTCCGGGCAAGCGGAGCCTCGACCGTGCTGCTCGCAGATTTCACGAACTCGTTCCATCCGCTCAGGAGGACGAGGATGTCTTTCGCCGTGACGCCGAACTCGGCAGCCAACTCGTGAACGCGCGCCTTGCCCTGTGCCATGAGGGCCTCCGCATCTGTCGTCGTGAGAACAAGCACCTTGTACAAGCGTGACACGGAGCACCGACAAAATTGGGTTACGCACCGCGCTCGGGTCGACGGGTAGGGCGGTGCACCTCACCACCGATGGGCGAAGCCGAGGCGTTGGCGGAAGTCGCGAAGCTCGGTGTAGTCCGGTGGCTTGACCTTCGGCTGGCGGATCGGCTTCGTCAGCGAGTCACGTTCGCCGCTGTATTGCTCGCACCATTGCATCCACTCGATGGCTGCTGCCCGTTGCTCCTCGTCGGTGATGCACCCGATGCGCTTGGCCATGTCGGCGAGGTAGAGGCGCAGCCGGCCAGCCAGCTCCCAGTCCTTCATATCTGCGATCAGCCGCTCCCCCAGCGCATGCTGCACATACGCCTGGCTGGCGAGTTCATCTTCGCGTTCTTGCCGCTTCTGTTTCTCGATCTCCGCCAGCCGCTCAGCTTCGGTGCGCTCGGTGTGAATGAGCGCCCAGCGCTCGAACAAGGTCATGACATCCGGCAGCCGCGACTCCAGCGGGATCGTCTTGGTGTCCGCCCACGACACCTCCGAGGAATACCGGCTATCGGTGTTCAACGTGATCGACAGCCGCTTCGACGGTACGTAGTCGTGAGTGGGAATCCGGTACCACGAATCCCGCTTGGCCCGTTCCAGTTCCTTCGCCGTCGCCTCGTGCGGCACCTTGTCCTGCAGCTGTGTGATCCCGATCCCGCACTTGACCGGTGTCACGCCGACGATCACACATCCGGGTAGGTGGTCACGGTCGTGGTGACCGTAGCCGCGCTGCTCCCGTTTCGGCGCCGCATTCACGGTGTAGCCGCGTGCCTCTGCCTCACGTGCCAGGGCGTGCAGCAATCGCAGGGCGCGCTGGCGCTGTGGTGATTCGATCGAACTGAGCCGGTTCTCGCTTCGCAGCGCCGCCACCGCGGGGTGCCAGCGCCCAATGCGGTCGGCGGCGACGACTTCGGCTGGCGGCTGGGTCTTCCACTCGGCGACCGACGACAGCCGGAACACCTTCTGGTAGTAGCTGGCGCCATCCATCAGAATCACTTGCTGACCGTCCGGGGCCATCTGCCGCCTGTTGATGATCGCAACCAGATTGCCGTAGTTGGTGTCATCGCCCTTGGTAGTCAGTTCAAGGACTCCACCCGCGTCGATGATGTCCTGCAACAACTTTCGGGTCGGCGTGGGATCGTCGGGGCCTGGACGAGTGAGCGAGCGCTGCGGCGTCCCTTGCTCTGAATGCGCCAACCGGATGGTTCGGGTGTACGACCTTCGCTTGTTCGGGAAGTGATCAGTTGGGTAGTCGCCGTGCTTCAGGTAGTAGGTACCGGCGGGTTCGATCGTCGCCTTCCATCCGCCTTTCTTGCTGACCGTGACGAGGCGTCGGTTCTGCAAGGCGGCGGCTGTCGCCTTATAGCCGGTGTTGGTCCATCGACCGTCGGGACAGCCGTCACCGATCCACCGGAGCACATCGATCTGGCGTGTATTGAGCGGAGTGTCCAGCGCCATGCAGAAATTCTCGGCGACCGACTACCACGGCGCGATCCGAGCAATCGACGGCGGCGTTGGGCGGCGTAAGCCCGACGCCGAACCTCCGCGAGGCGCGTTCGTACCGTTCCACGAGGAAGGTTGTCGGCACCCGTCGATAGGGTCGCGGTGAGCACAACGTTGGACGCTGCGAATGGAGGGTGGGCGATGGTGAGCACACGTGGTGGTGGCGGGGTGTCGATCCTCGCCGAAGAGGTAGTCGGTGGCGACGTCGTACTGGTGCCTCACGAAGGCGGCGGGCGACGTCCGCTCCATGTCGTGTCAGTGCGCCAAGAGCAGATTGTGGGAGGGCGTCCGATGGTGCTCCTCACACTCGAAGTAGAACCGCCGGCCGCACGGCCGGTCGTCGTTCAGGCACCCGTGGGCAGCAGGGTCATCCGCCTTCCTCGCGCATGACCGAGGCGCAGCCGAGCGCATTGGCACCAACGCAGCAGATCCAGCTCCACACTGAGTACGCGGGATCAGTCCAGCTGCGCATGCTGTTCAGCCCATCGGGGCCGAACGCCAAGGCTGACGATAAGGACTTCCGCTTGCTCGCGCATGGAAGTGCTTTCGCATACGAGTGCGATGGGCAGACCTATCTCGTCACGGCAAGGCACAACCTCACCGGACGGCATTGGCAGACAAACGTCTACCTCGGTGAGTACGAAGTCAGTCCGACCCATCTGCAAATCACGCTGCTGACCAAGCCACCAGCCGAGGGGTGGCAGCTTCAGCCCACCGGCGATGACGCACGCACGGCGTCAACGGCTTTTCGTGCGCGGCAGTTTCTCATCTCGCTGATCGGGGAGGATTGGGCACCCCTCTGGAAGCAGCATCCCGTACACGGAGGTGACGTCGATGTCGCGGTGCAGGCCATCAACTTCGATGACGACGATCTGATATACCCGTGGAAGTATCCGGTAGAGGAAACCGATCCTCGGGCGACGAAGTGGTCGAATCTTGCTCCAGCGCAGGATGTTTTCGTCGTCGGGTATCCGTATGCGCTATCGACCGGCCCCTTGTTCCCGTTGTGGATACGCGGCACGGTCGCCTCGGACACGCACTTCGGGGTCGTCGTCGACGGCAAGCAGCTGCCCCTCATCCTCGTTGATGCGCGGACACGAACGGGGCAATCTGGCTCAGTTGTCATCAGACATATCCCCGAAGGGGCCGTGGTCCCCACAGTGGGCAACAGCATTGGAATTACACCGCGCCCACAGTCCCAGATTGTGGGCGTCTACTCGGGTCGAACCAGCGACGAATCCGATCTTGGCTACGTGTGGCCGATCGCCGAGGTCGAAGACATCTGCCGCAACGGGACTGCCGGCACCATCTAGATCGTAGACCGGGCCTTCGCGTCACTGACCGCGTTGGTAGTTCCAGATCGCATGATCCAGTTCGCTTGCCGTCATTGACAGTTCGCCTGCGACGGCGGTCAGCAGTTCGACGCAGAATGCAGCGCCGACAGTCTTGACCGGACGATTGAGAGCCTTCGCGACGAATCGGATAATCATGCGGTCGGGCTTGATGCCGGGAATCCCAGCCAGCATCTGGACGTAGTGCCACGTGACTCCCGGTCCCTGACCGGGCACCTTCAGCCAGGCCTTCTTGACCCTCGCAAGTGCGTCGGGGTCCTCCGCCGCCGTACGCAGATCCTCCGCAGTCAGGACTCCGACATCGATCATGCGGTTGGCTTCGGCTTCGATGGCATAGGCCTTGAGCGGCGCTCCCTTGTGCGTCGACGTCCGGTTACCGTTACCGATCCGCTTTGCCCATGCCTCATGACCATTCAGCTGTTCGAACGTCGTCGCGAGATCAGCGGCGCTATCGGTGTTCGGGTCACCGCCTTGCTCATGTCGATAGGCGCGGTAGTTGTTGACGACCTTCTCGACGGTGGGATAGCGGACCATCGTCGACTGCACCGAGTCCACTATGCAGAGCGCCAAGCTGTTCGGATAGCCGCCCGGGGCCTTCGAGCCGCGGAATTGCTCGCAACGCTCCGTCGCGACTCGGACGTCTTCAGACGAGAGGCTCATGCCGGCACCGTGCCACACCGGTCCGACAGGCCAGCACCGATTGCCCAGAGTTCGGAAGCGTGCTCAGATCGCGCGGCCACGAGCGATGAAGACACCCTCGACGCCGCATCGAGGGCAGGGGTAGTCGTCAAAGCGGAGCAAGCAGGCAGCCACATCCCACACGATTTCGGTCAAGGTTTCGAGTAAGCCTGTCATGGTGGGGCGGGCGGGGCTCGAACCCGCGACCAAGGGATTATGAGTCCCCGGCTCTAACCAACTGAGCTACCGCCCCCGGCGCGTCAACGCGGCACCCATGTTCCCATGCGGACGCCGCGCCCACCGAACCCAGTCTCGAGGATCCGCTTTTCGAGCGCCACGGACCGGCGGGCGATCAATAAGCGGCTCCTCGCCACCGGGGGCGGACCGGCGGTCACCGGGATGACGAAGTCCGCTCCCACAGGCAGTCCCCGGTCAGCGTGATCGTGAAGACCACCGGCCCCACCTCGATCGGCAGTGTCTCCCCCGCCTCGCCGACGACGGCCACCGGCGCGCCGACCCCGTCGTTGGTCACCGACGCCTGCTCGGCGCCGCACACCATCGACGAATCCAGCGGCGTCCCGGTCCACGATCCGCCCATGATCTCCGGGTTGCGCCGGCCCTGCCCGTGCAGCAGCATGCCGTCGCCGTAGCTGACCCAGCGGTCCGGCGGAATGAACGGAGCGGTGACCGGCCGCCACGACCCGCCGTCGCACACCGCGAACGACTCGTCCGGCAGCACCGTCATCGCCGCGGCCAACCGGTCCGAACACTCCGGCGCCGAGACGGGTGCCGCCGATGCCACCGGCGTCACGCCACAGCCGACGGCGACGACCACCGCGGGTGCCCACCGTGTCGCTCGTTGTCGCGCAGAGGTGGACAACCCGGACATCATTCCTGGACGCCGCATCGTCATACCCGATCTATCGCCACAATCGCGGTACCCGCTACACGACGCTGAGCAGCGAGCTCAGGTCGGTACGCATCAGCGTGACGTTGTAGTTGCCCCACAGCGACATGTTCCAGTACAGGTACTTCGGATCCTCGGCGGAACCGTCCGTCTTGCGCAGCTGGTCCGTGCCCGACCACGGGTGAATCATCGGCGCATACAGGCCCGGATACTTCGCCGAGGTGGCCAGCGTCGTGGGAGCCGACCAGGTGCCGTTCGGCGCGTCCGCGGTCCGCAACTGCACGTTGTTGGAGCTGTCCGTGTAGAGCATCACGTACTTCTTCAGATAGTCGTT
>WBZP01002845.1_pt1 | contig 18242 bp, 21 predicted proteins | sample 5204301 | NCBI WGS metagenome assembly WBZP01 (sample SAMN12412401, study PRJNA552823) | activated sludge metagenome | isolation source: activated sludge from nitrification reactor of wastewater treatment plant... | place: USA: Pennsylvania | collected 2017 | reverse complement strand
AGTTTCTCCGCCGCGGACAAGGTGTTGATTGCGCAGAAGTTGGATAGTCTGGGCGTGCATTTTATTGAAGGTGGATGGCCCGGCGCGAATCCAAAAGATATTGAATTCTTTCGGATGATCAAGACGATCCCGCTGAAACGTGCGGACGTCATCGCGTTCGGGTCGACTAGGAAAGCCAGCAATACGGTTCGCAAGGATCCGAATCTGCAGGCGTTACTCGGTGCGGACACAAAGATTATTACGCTCTTTGGGAAGACCTGGTCGCTCCATGTGACCGACGCGCTCGGTATCTCTCTGCACAAAAACCTTGAGTTGATCGGTGACTCCATCGACTATCTCCGAGGAAAAGGACGCCGTGTCTTCTACGATGCGGAGCATTTCTTCGACGGCTATAAGACCAATCCGGGCTATGCGTTGAATACGATCAGGAAAGCGGTGCAAGCCGGTGCGGAGCGAGTGATTCTTTGTGATACCAACGGGGGCACGATGCCGTGGGAAATCCGTGAGATCTGTGGCGTCGTGCAGCGGGAATGCGGGGTGCCGCTCGGTATCCACGCACATAACGATTGTGAGATGGCCGTCGCGAATTCCCTTGTGGCGATCGAGATGGGCATTCAGCAGGTACAGGGGACGATCAATGGCATTGGGGAACGCTGTGGAAATGCCAACCTCTGCTCCATTATTCCGAATCTCGAGCTGAAAATGAAACGCCAGGCCCTGAGCAATACCCTGAGCCATCTCAAGGATGTATCCGGATTCGTCACGGAGATCGCCAATCTGATGCCCAATAAGCATCAGCCCTACGTCGGAGATTCCGCGTTCGCGCATAAAGGCGGGGTGCACATTCACGCAGTGTTGAAGAACTCGGCGACCTATGAACATATCGATCCGGCTCGCGTCGGTAATCGGCAGCGGATGTTGATCTCCGACTACGGAGGACGCAGCGGTCTGCTCGACAAGATCGAAGCCTATGGGATCATGCTTTCGAAGAACCACGCCAAAGTTGATGAGCTGGTCCATACCTTGAAAGAACGAGAAAGTCAGGGTTATCAATTCGAAGGGGCCGAGGGCTCATTTGAGTTGTTGATGCGAAAGGCGATGGGGAGTCACAAGTCATCATTTCGATTGCTTGGGTTTCGCGTGATCGTCGAGAAGAAGCAGGAGGATGGTTCCCTGCTCTCGGAGGCGACGGTGATGGTCAAGGTTGGGGACGTGGTCGAGCACACGGCGGCGGTCGGGGCGGGGCCGGTCAATGCGTTGGATCATGCGTTGCGCAAAGCCCTGGAAAAGTTCTATCCGCAGCTTCGAGAGGTGAAACTGCTCGACTACAAGGTCCGGGTGTTGGCGGCGAATCGGGGGACCGAATCAAAAGTGCGTGTCTTAATCGAGTCGGGCGATCACAAAGACAAATGGGGAACGGTGGGGGTCTCTGAAAATATCATTGAAGCGACGTGGCAGGCTCTCGTCGATAGTATCGAATATAAACTGCTGTCAAAAAACTAGAGTATTTTCGTAAGCATTCTCCAAATTTATTCTTGACAGGTGTCATAACCTCACGTAACTTAAGACAAACTTACCGCACTCGGTGGATGGTTCTGACAGGGAATGCGGTGGGTCGTCGTCATGTAGGGGGGGATGGCATGAGAAAGGCGGATATCGCTGAGGAAATTTTTAAGCAGGTTGGGATTTCAAAAAATGAAGCGGCTGATATCGTCGAGTTCGTGCTGAATCTCCTCAAGTCGGTACTGCAGAAGGGAGAATCGGTTAAAATCGCAGGGTTTGGCAATTTTGTCGTGCGGAGCAAAGGCGCCCGGAAGGGGCGCAACCCACGGACCGGAGAAGAGATTGGGATTACCCCCCGGCGAGTCGTTACATTTCGTCCAAGCCAGGTATTCAAGAAGTACGTCAATTCGTAAGGCGACTTCACCCACATTGTCGACCGAACCGTGAGGCCGGTCATGGGAACTGAGCCCAGGCTGGGCAGCAAGGTTTTCTACAAGATCGGCGAGGTGAGTCGGCTGACAAGGCTTCCCTCGTACGTACTCCGTTTCTGGGAATCTCAATTTACATTTTTAAAACCCAAGAAGAGTCGAGGTAATCAACGGCTGTACGTTCAACGCGATATCGAAACCGTCTTGCACATCAAGCGTATGCTGTATGAAGAAGGGCATACGCTTGAGGGCGTGAAGCGATATTGGGTCCGTCGTGGGAGGGCTGCTACCCGCCGTCTGAGGCCGAGGGAGATCGCCAAAAAGCTGAGAGGCGATCTCCAAGTCATTCTGAAGATCATCGATTCGCATTCATCATAAACCAAAAGAGACGGTGCATTTCACCGGAGACAATCACGAGAGAATCTGCGACAATGACCGGCTCAAGAGTCGAGAACATGTCGGGGCGTAGCGCAGCCCGGTAGCGCACTCGCTTGGGGTGCGAGTGGTCGTGGGTTCAAATCCCGCCGCCCCGACCAGTTTGCAGAGTCTTGAAGGGATGAGGGAAGAAAACGGATCTCGTAGTTCCGTCGAAGCTGCCTCGGGCAGCTTTTTTATTGTAGTCCTTCCATGCGTATCCTAGTGACCAACGACGACGGCATCCAGTCCCCTGGGCTTACAGCCTTGGCACAAGCACTGGCGGCCATTGGGGAGGTGTGGGTTGTGGCTCCGGATCGGGAGCGCACAGCCGTCGCTCACGCCGTAACCCTACATAAGCCATTACGTGTTCATCGCGTGGCGCCGCGGACCTATACGGTCAACGGGACGCCGGTCGACTGTGTGAATCTGGCCCTGCTCAAGGTCATGCCCAAACCTCCGGCCATCGTCGTATCTGGCATCAACAAAGGTGTCAACCTTGGCGACGATGTTATGTACTCGGGGACGGTATCAGCGGCGATGGAAGGCACCATTCTTGGTGTACCTTCTCTTGCCGTTTCGCAGGAAGGGCAGGGGGCATTTCGCTTCAATATCGGCGCAACCTATGCCACTCGAGTTGCCAGACTTGTGGTGGCCCAAGGTCTTCCCGACGAAACCCTCTTGAACGTCAACATCCCGGATCGGGCGCAGTCCAAGATTCGAGGAGTACGGATTACCTGTCTGAGCCGACGACGGTTCCACAATCCAATCATCGAAAAAGTCGATCCTCATGGTCGAGCCTACTATTGGATTGCCGGGAAACGGGTTTCGTGGAGTCGTAGTAAGGATGCGGATCACGAGGCGCTTGAAGACGGATACGTGTCCATTACACCAATCCTCTTGGATACTACCAACCATGCAGTGGTGGATCACTTCAGAGCATGGGAACCCTTTATTGCGCGAAGTGCCGGTAAAGGGGCGGTCCAAGCGTCCTTCCGCCGTTCGGCTAAGGCGGTGGGGAAATGATCGGAAGCTTGATTGAGTCGATTATTGGTGAACTGAGCCGATTCATCATCGCCTGCATTTCGAGGTTTGGGTATGGAGGGATTCTCTTTACGATGGCGGTTGAGAGTGCCTGCATTCCTCTCCCGAGCGAAATCATCATGCCTTTCTCCGGGTACCTCGTTATGACCGGGGAGTTTACGATATGGGGTGTAACCCTGGCTGGTGCAGTCGGCAATGTGCTTGGCTCGATAGTCGCTTACTATGTGGGAGTGTGGGGAGGGCGACCGTTCGCGGAACGCTTTGGCCCCTATTTCTTGGTCTCTCACCATGATCTCGATGTCGCCGATCGGTGGTTTGCCAAATATGGAGAGGCGGCCGTGTTTTTCGGAAGAATGCTTCCCGTGGTGCGCACCTTCATTTCCCTCCCGGCCGGCATCGCGAGGATGAATTTCCCGCGCTTCGTCGTCTTCACCTTTGTCGGAGCCTTGCCGTGGTGCTATCTCTTGGCATACATCGGGCTTCGGATGGGCGAACAGTGGGAACATCTGCGAGACTACTTTCATCAATTTGACATCGTCATTGGGCTCGTCCTCGCCGTCGCGATTGGCTACTTCCTCTGGTCGCACTGGCCGAGACGACGAACAAGTCCTGGGGCATAACCCTCATGCTCACACTCTTCAATACCCTGACCGGGCGACAAGAAGTATTCGAGCCGATAGAACCGAACAAGGTCCGCATGTACGTCTGTGGTGTGACGGTCTATGACTATTGTCACATCGGCCATGCGCGTAGCGCCTTGGTCTTTGACGTGCTCCGTCGTTACCTGGAGTCTTGTGGCTACGCCGTGACTTTCGTGAAGAATTTCACGGATGTCGACGACAAGATCATTAAGAGAGCACAAGAACAGGGTGTTTCCTGTGACGCCGTTACGACCAAATACATTCAGGCGTATCACGAAGACATGGGTAAATTGGGAATCAGAGTTGCGACGGAAGAGCCAAAAGCTACGGAACATATTGCCGACATCATCCAGCTGACTGAGCGATTAGTCGCCAAAGGGTTGGCGTATATCGTGGATGGAGATGTGTATTTTGAAGTCGTGAAATATCCAGAATACGGACGACTGTCAAAACGACGACTTGAGGACTTACAAGCCGGTGCGCGGGTGGACGTGGATGAGCGGAAACGTCATCCGATGGATTTTGCCCTGTGGAAGAGTAGTAAGCCAGGTGAGCCGTCCTGGAAGAGTCCCTGGGGGCCTGGGCGTCCGGGCTGGCACATTGAGTGTTCCGCCATGTCGATCCGTCATCTGGGGGAAACGTTTGATATTCATGGTGGTGGGATGGATCTTATTTTTCCACACCATGAGAATGAAATTGCTCAATCATGTGGCGCAACGGGAAGAGAGTTTGCACGCTATTGGGTGCACAACGGGTTCGTCCAGATCAACAAAGAGAAGATGTCCAAATCGCTGGGGAACTTCTTCACGATCCGTGAAATCTTTGAGAAGTCAAAGTGGTCGGCAGAAGTCATGGGCGAGACCCTGCGGTACTTTCTACTGTCGACCCATTACCATGGGCCACTTGATTTCTCAGACCAAGCAGTGAACGAGGCGAAGAACGCACTGAATGGAATCTACGATCTTCTGCTAAACCGATTGGATGAACCGGAGGAAATTTCTGTAGCTGACGAGGAACTTAGGGAGGTGATTGATCGGTGCCGGATTGCCTTTCAAATAGCAATGGATGATGATCTGAACACCTCTGGTGCAATCGCCTCGTTTCATGGGTTTAAAAGCGATATCAATAAGCTCCTTGTTAAGGGCCTCTCGACGGCCGGACGCAAGATAGCCGGAGAAGAGTTTCGGAAACTTGGGGCGACGCTTGGACTATTTCAGTTGGATCGGTGGGAATTCAGCATCACCGCGATACCAGGCACCGCTCACCTTACTATTACAACCTTCGCGCCAACTGTACTGATAAAACCTGCAATGACGGATGCCCAGATCGAGACGAAATTAGCCGAGCGCATCGAAGCCAAGAAACGAAAAGACTTTAAACAGGCCGATGGAATCAGAGAAGAACTCAGATCTCTAGGAATTATCATCGAGGACAAGCCCGATGGCACCAGCCGCTGGAAGCGCTAATCCTGAAGAGCTTCTGTATGGGCTCCATGCGGTACGTGAAGCGCTGAAGGCTGGTAACAGACAGCTTCAGCGAATCCTGGTTCTCCGTGTCGACAAACAGTTCACTGATCTTGTCCACTTAGCCCGATCTCGCCGGATCCCCGTTCATATTCAGCCCCTCGCTTCGCTCGACCGGCTAGTTCCCAATGGCAAGCACCAAGGCATCGTCGCCTTTACTGCGGCAAAAGCCTATGGGACTCAAGAGGAAATTCTGGATCGTGCAGCCCAACGACAGGAGCCTCCATTATTGGTGATCCTCGATGGGGTCGAAGACCCGCACAATCTGGGGGCTATTCTTCGGACGGCCGAGGGGGCTGGTGTGCATGGTGTCTTTATCCCGGAGCGAAGGGCGGCGGGACTGACCTCCGTGGTTGCGAAAGCCTCGGCTGGAGCTATTGACCATATCCCAGTCGCGCGTGTGACAAACCTGAGCAGGCTGATGGATTCCCTCAAAGCAGCCGGGGTATGGATCTACGGCGTGACGCCCTCGGCTCAGAAAATATATACCGACATTGACTATCGAGGACCAGTCGGATTCGTGCTCGGGGCCGAGGGGACTGGAATTCGATCAGGCGTGGTCCAGCACTGTGACGAGTGTGTTCGTATCCCGCTCCGGGGCCAAGTTCAATCCCTCAATGTATCAGCTTCTGCGGCAATCGTCTTGTACGAGGTCCTGCGACAACGGGAGCAGGCCAACCACGCGGCAGGCAGTTCAACGGACTCGGAGCGACCCTCCCTGGATAGCGGTCTTTAGCAGTTGAGCCGTATTCGACACGCGCAACTTCTTCATCATATTGGCACGGTGGGCTTCTACTGTCTTGACACTGATCTTCAAGCGCTGACCGATTTCTTTATTCTTGAACCCAGCCCAAATCAACTCAAGAATTTCCTGCTCTCGTGAGGTCAGGGATTCCGGTCGGCGGGGACGGGGCGGGGGTTGAAGATCAGCAAGTGATTTCCGAGGACGAGTCTTTGCAGCTATCTTCGCCATGATGTTGAGTTCTCCTTTTATCGTAAGCAGTTTCAGGTATACTCGATTGCAGTCGTTTTGCAATGCGGCAATTATGGGACGTTGCCAGAAAAAAGTAAAGAAAGGCAATTCGGCCCTAGTGGGGATGCTAGGTAGGGAAAGCACTCTGAGCAATTATGCATGACAGTCACAACGTTTTGCTGCTGCTATTTAGTGGTTTCTTTGGGGCTGTCGTTGGAAGTTTTCTCAATGTCTGCATTTATCGATTGCCGCGACACGAATCAGTAGCCTGGCCCGGGTCGCATTGTCCCACCTGCGCTCATGCCATTGCGTGGTACGATAATATCCCGATCCTGAGTTATGTAGCATTGGCCGGACGGTGCCGACAGTGCGCAGTACGCATTCCGTTGCAATACCCAGCGGTAGAAATACTAAACGGGCTCGGTTATGTGGGTATTCTATGGTTTTTTGGACTCACCTGGACCACGGTGGTCTATTGGGGGCTCTATTCCGCGCTCCTCGTAGTCGCGGGAACCGATCTGAGTCATAAAATCATCCCGAATGCCATTACATTCCCAGGAATTGTACTCGGCCTGATCAGTGCAGGTACGATCCTGCCGCTGGGCCTTGTCAACGGCATCATTGGGTTGTTCGTTGGTGGGGGGATTCTCTGGTTGCTTGCTTGGGCCAGCCCATATCTTTTTGGTAAAGAGGGAATGGGTGGGGGAGATATCAAGCTGCTCGCTATGATCGGAGCGTTTATGGGGTGGAAGCCTGCCGTCATGACCATCATGCTGGGGTCATTTCTTGGATCGGTCGTCGGGGTGACCCTCATCGCTTCAAAGATAATTAGACGGGAAGACTATATCCCCTTTGGACCGTTTCTTGTTTGTGGCGCGCTGGTTTCCCTCTTTTTTGGGCAGTCACTCCTTGATTGGTACCAGAGCCTATTGGCAGGATAATGGCTCTGCTGGCCGATTCCAGGCGATTCGACTGTATCTTTTCTGTCGAGAACTGTATCTCTTCGGTTTGGTAATTCGCATTCTTCCGGCGACTCCTCCGCACACGTAATTCTCTACGGTCTCACACTCTGAAACCGCGAGTTGTCCTCATTTTTTCAGTAGGTTGCATCACTCCCATTCATGCGGACTTAGTCAACGGCACAGCCCATGGGGGATCGAATTCGGAGCGGCACGACTCTTGAGATACCGCTACGTCAATCGAGTGGAGAAAGAACTGGAGAGGAAGACATGACGGAAGAAGGAAAGACGGTCACAGAACTCCTGGTCGTGGTCGGCATTGTCGCTATCGTGGCGGGTATGGCGCTACCAAACTTCATGCATCTCAACTCCCGGACCCAGGTTCGCTGTGCAGCCGAAGAGATCGCATCGGAACTCCGTCTTGCCAAGCAACTGGCCCTTACGAACCACGATCGTGTGCGGGTGCTCATCGACCTAGACCAGCGAGAACTAGTCACACAGTTTGTCAACACTGGGCTCACGCATCACGTCTATCGTTACAGCGACAAGCAACTTGTGATCGAAGAGCCGAGTGCAGGGTCGGAGATCCTGTTTCACCCGAGTGGACGGTCTGCAACGGCCACGACGATCCATCTCCATGGCCAAGCGGGTTCGAGTCAGAAGCTTACCGTGAGTATCACAGGTCGAGTATCCATTCTATGAGACAGATAATGAATAGTACCGGCATCAGTTTGGTGGAGGTCATGGTGGCGATGATGATCTCTGGTATCGCCCTAATGGGGACACTGGGCGCGGTGGAGATCTCTTCCAGATACGCTCGGCAGAGTGTGATGAACAGCCAGGCGCTAGAGTTGGTTCATGGGAGGCTGGAAGCGAAGCGTTCTGTTCGGTGGCAGTTACTGCTGGAAGATGATCTTGATCGAGATGGTATTCCCGAAACCCACATGATCGATGATGGCACCGGCTTCGACATTGCCCCAGGCGATGGCATCTATACCGCCATGTACGAGCGGGATGGAATAACTGTGGTCTGGACGGTCGAGACGGATCGCCCCGGACCATTGGGTGAAACCAGTATGGTCAGGATTCAGGCGGTGGCATCGTATCTCGGGCGGAACAAGGAGAAACGGGAGGTCCAGATGGCGACAATGCGGGCGAATCCCAGTTATGTGGGGTACCGATGAGTCACGGTAGGCCCATCCTTCATCCGATACAACGGCAGTCTGCTTCTGAGACGGTACTTGCCCAGTCTGGGTTCACCATGATTGAGGTGATACTCAGTTTGGCGATCGGGGTTGCAGTCATGGCGGCCACCTTAGACATCTTCACAGTGGCCAAAACCCACGCAGACAGTCAGTTCGCGGCAATCAGACAACAGCAAGATATGCGACTAGGCCTGGAAGTCTTCGAGCAGGAGGTTCGGCTCGCAACTCCCGAATCGATCGAGGTCGCCGACTCAGATCGGATTCTGTTCCATGCGAATCTCGGCGCACTTCGGACGAATACGACCAGCGCTTTTCTCCCAGGGCAGTCCGTGATTGCCGTGCAGGATGGTAGTGGATGGGGTGACGGAAAGACCATCATGATTTGTGGTCTATCGAATTGCGAGTCACATCGGCTCGCACGGGCAGGGCAACGGAACCAATTGACATTGATCGAACCGCTTGGAGCAATGTTCCCTGCGGGGGCGAGTGTGGAAGTTCGTAATCGGGTCATCTACTACGCCAAACGGGATGAGGACGGAGTCACGCAACTTATGCGCATGGTCGATGGAGGGGCGAGTGTGATGATCGGGCGTCTCATGGATGTCCAGCTGTCGTATTGGGACGAGATGGGGAAAAGAACGAACGCGATCTCCCGCGTGAAACGGATCGAATTAGAAATTGATACTGATCAATCCCGAGGCCGGATGCTGCGGGATGTCTCTATTCAATCATAAACAAGGAAGAACGCCATGCTTCAACGAGCTCTCACTGGAAATCAACAAGGGATTGCACTCCTCGGCGCGATGGTCATCGTTCTGCTGGTATCGCTCTTAGCATCAACCCTCTTCAATCTCTCCGGGCAGGAGGTCGTCAGTGCTCGTGCTGGAAATCAAGGGGTCGTCGCTCAACAGCTTGCCGATGCGGCGGGCGAACTGATCCTGGCATGGTTTCATGACCCACAGTCGACCGCTGGTCATCCACAGCTCAAGCTTCTTCGGGAAAAGCGGCATTATGACGGTGAAGGAGGACCGTCATTCTTTGATCTTAATGGGCGTTCGCAGTTTACCGGTACAAGTGAACAGCCAGATGTCGCCCTCCTTGCAGAGAATCCTGCGGACGAACGGCTCTTAAACGATCCGGAAGTCGGCGTTTTCCGCGCGATGCGCCATTTAGGACATGTTGAAGCGGTCAAGGTCTATGCACCATCGAATCCTGGCCTGTTGTGTACTGTTGATGCCACGATCGCCACAGGTACAACTCCATCGGTCAGGCAGTCCGTCTTGCTACAGCTGGGTGCCTTGAATCTTCGCCCGCTGAAGGCTGCGGTGCAAGTGACACGGCATCTGGGGGAATTCCGTCAAGGACATGAATCACCGGTCAGAGTGCATTGGGGAGATTTGCGAGTAGGGGAAACTCTCGTCCTCAGCCATGAGAACGATATCCCGACCAAGAGCGTGACGGCCATGGTAACGGGGCAGACTTATGACGAGACGGCGCAGCGAGAAGATCGCTGGATGGAAGCGTGGGTTGGGGGACAGGTCCTGGTGACTCAACCGGATTCAGAGCAGGCGGCGGGGCTTCTTTCGAATATTCACGAAAGGCAATCGCCGATCCCAGGGGTGCGGCTGGACCAATGGACCTACGAAGAACTGAAGCACATGGCGAAGCGCTTCGGGCGCTACTTCGCGATTGACCGAGAGGGGTTGCTATATCCGCAAGGTGTGGTAGAGCCGGGTCGAGGAGTTTCTCCAGATGAGGTGTTGAAGTCTCAGGTACCGGGTGATCAACAAGGGTTGCTCTTTATCGATACGCTGGACCAACTGCCGCCACGCTTGGACAACCTCGGAGTTCTGCGGTTGCAGGCCTCCTATCTCGAAGCGACGGTTGTCATGCAAGGCCATATCCACCTCAATCCTGCTGGATCTGGGGCCACCATCCAGGCACTTAGTCCACCGAGAACCGATCTCAATGGTACCCTGGCACGGACGCCCGTTCAGCTCTCAGGGATTCAGCTCAACGGTGTGGTGTATGCCGCGGGCAATATCACGGTGACTGGAAAAGCAAAGGTGCATGGGGCAGTGGTCAGTGGAGGAACAATTACAGGAACAGATGCACGCGATACCCTTGAGGTCTGGTACGACCACGATATCGGACAGGGGTGGTTCCGAGGTCTGCCGGTAGTCCATCGTGCTCCTGGGACATGGGTCGCCAAATATTGAACTGCGACCATGTACTTCGCCGATTGGTATAAATCCAAAAATACATTCTAGTTGTTGAGACATAAGGAAGCGCTACAATGATTGCACAAGCAGCTGGAACACAGAACAAACGAGAAGTCCTTTCCGTTGCGACGCTGAAGAGACCTCCGATGAACAAGGCCCCTCGAAAAAAGACCATGGAACGGAGTCTCCTGGATTGTATCGCCTATCGAGGTCTTGTCAGCCCGGACGAATTGGATTCGGCAGTGGAAGAATCTCTCTCTCGAGAAGTCGACCTCGAGACTGTCCTCATCGATAAGTATCGCGTCCCAAAACCAGCGCTTGGGTCAGCATTGAGTGAGTTCTATCAATGCCCCTATGTTCCGTACGACGAACGGACCATTCTTGATCCGGAACTCTTGAAAAACCTCAGCTTCGATTACCTCAGAAGAAATTCATGGATTCCCATGACGCGTCAGGGCACAGTGCTCGATATCGTCACCAACGATCCACACGATCTCGAAAAAGGCTTGGATATTCGCCGTGCATTTCCAGGCACAACGATTCGATACGCAGTCGGGCTTCGGCGGGACATTGAACAATACTTGCTTGTGGCAACAGGTCAAGCAACCGGTGGTTCAATCACGGATATCCTTGGAGAACTGGTTGATGAAGCTGGGAGCGAGCGGAATGCTGAAGCAGAGCGAAGAGAGATAGATGAAAACGACTCGGCCATCGTACGGTTGGCAAACCAGATTATTGCCGAAGCGTATCGTTTAGCGGCCTCGGACGTCCACATCGAACCTTATTCAGACCGTAAAGAGACTACGGTACGGTTTCGAGTCGATGGGACCTGTTTTACCTATATGCGGATTCCGGCTGCCTATCGGCGAGCGATCGTCTCACGGTTGAAAATTATGGCCAATTTGGACATAGCGGAGCGGCGAAAGCCTCAAGATGGAAAGATCCGCTACAAGCTGGCAAAGGACCGTGAAATTGAATTGCGGGTGGCGACGTTGCCGACGGCAGGAAACAATGAAGATGTCGTACTGCGGCTCTTGACCGCCAAGGAAACCATGCCGTTGGAAGCGATGGATTTCCCCACCGGGGTGTTACAGACCGTGAAGGAACTCTCTGAGCATCCCTATGGAATTTTTCTGTGTGTGGGGCCGACTGGATCAGGGAAGACCACAACGCTTCACGCTGTGTTGAAACATATCAATACGGATGAACGGAAAATTTGGACGGCGGAAGATCCCATCGAAGTGACACAGGAAGGGTTGCGACAGGTACAAGTGCATCCAAAGATCGGCTTTACCTTTGCTTCGGCGATGCGCGCATTCCTACGGGCTGACCCAGATGTCATCATGATCGGCGAGATGCGCGACAAGGAAACCGCGGACATTGCGATCGAAGCGTCCCTCACCGGACATCTCGTGATGAGCACGCTGCACACCAATAGTGCGGTAGAAACCGTGACACGATTGCTTGATATGGGGTGTGATTCATTTAACTTTGCTGATGCGATGTTGGGCATTCTCGCCATGCGGCTCTGTAAACGGATCTGTTCCCACTGCAAAGAAGAGTACCATCCGACACAGCAGGAATTTGACGAACTTGTGCAGGGGTATGGGGCAAGACATTGGGAAAAGTTGGGAGTCTCGTACACCGAGGATCTCAGGCTCTGTCGCGGGAAAGGGTGCGAAGTCTGCAACCAGACAGGATTTAAGGGCAGGGTGGCATTACATGAACTCCTGGTCGGCTCAGAAGAGATCAAGAATCTCATTCAAAGCCGGGCGCGCACATCAGAAATTCTCAATATCGCCATGCGGGATGGGATGGTCACCCTCCTGCAAGATGGTATTCAAAAAGTACTCAAGGGACTGACGACGTACCGACAAGTCCGGGCCGTAGCAGTTAAGTAGCAACAGTCTGCAAGCTTTAGCTAGGGAGTGCGATCGAGTACGGAAACAAACGAATCTAACCGATTCAGCATCTCTGGCGAGATCCGGATAAACTCGAATCCACATCGCTGCTCAGAAACCCACCGAACTCCAGCAAGTTCAATTTCAACGGGCGTGGTGCTGTCCGGTAAATCGATCCACAGCGCAAGATGGGACGAGACCGATGGTGGTAGCGCTGTCATCACGGCACAGCCCTCTACTGAGAGATTCAGAATCGTTCCTTCCGATCTGTAGGTATGGTCGTCAAGTGTGCATGGAAGTTGGATGGCAAACCGCAGAAGCTTTCGATTGTTCCTAGACATCATGGATCGTTCCATCGAACCATAATTAGGAGTAGGCCTTCCTTCATGATCATAGCAGGTACAGTCATCATGATCCTGGTACCACTCCACAAAGTCCTCAAATCGGCATGTGCAAAACTGTACAACGTTTCGGCCGAAAATTGTTGTCCCTGAGCACGAAAAGTGACCAAGTCTAGGTGTGCTTAATAGAAAGAGAATACCGTCAATTCAAGAGGTTACATGTCATACAGCAGGCATTTGGACCGGCATGCGCCTTGCTTTGGCTTCACAGGTAACAGGGTGTCTCTTAAGGGTAATTTTAAGATGATGAGTGGCCAGTTGCGCGATGCCAAAGGGTTTACGTTGATTGAGATGGCACTTGTTGGTGCCATCGTAGGCATCACCACCATGATTGCCATCCCGTCTTTTACGCAGTGGAAGGCAAGGTATCAAATGAAGCAAGCCGCCACTGAGTTAGCAGGAAATATGAACCTGGCTCGTGCAGCAGCAATGAGCAGAGGGACTGGTATCACGGTGACGACCGCGGTGACGAGTGGGCGAGCCACAGTCACGTTCGGCGGCGTATTCCCCCCGCTTACCCTCAACGAGGGCGTCGCAAATATTACAGCGGCAACCATTGGGTTCAACATGTTCGGTCTACGGGCTGGTGGCGGTACGGCTAACGCATTGATTACCTTGACCCCACAACAAGGCAGTCCTTATTCGGTTGTTGTGACTCCCTCAGGCAAGGTTGACTGGTGCGCAATGGCAACTTGTCCATAGAGTGACGATGAGGAATCCCGTCTTTATGAATCATCAGCAAGTGATCAGAAATGAAGGCGGCTTTACGCTGATTGAATCCGTGATGGCTGGAACGATTCTAGCCATCACCCTGTTAGGAGTTGCTGGCTTCCAAGGGGCATCCCTTGCAAGGAACGCCCAGTCAAAAGACAACACGGTGGTGACGAACTTTGGCGTCGAAATGCTTGAGCGCATACAGAGTAATCGTCAACGGGTATTGGACTACCATAACATCGATACGACCGCCACCACGCCCTGTCCGCAAACAACGGCTCAGCGACAGGCGCTTGCGGATTGTCAGCAGTGGCGAGCCGCTCTGATAGCCTCCAACGTAAGCGGTGTGCGAGGAACTGTCACGGCTATCCTAAGCGATCCTGCTCCGACTCTGGGTGCGCCGAGCCTGAATCGTACCAATGTCGTCATCACAGTCACGTGGAACACGTCAGCCGGGAGTGGGACGTCAATTCAGTCTAAAACCATGACATTTCGGACAGTGGTCGCTCCAGAATGACGATGCGGGGAATTTGAAGCGATGAAAGCTGAACAGGCCATCAGGTGCCACCGAAATTGTGAAGCCGGCATGACGTTGATCGAGTTGATGATTGCCGCCGCCGTGGGACTTGGCGTCATTGGTGCAGCTTTGTCCATGCTGGTCATGAGCCAGAAAGCCACCACGGCCAACGAGCAGGTGGTCGAGACTCAGCAGAATGTCAGAGTGGCGATGGAAATGCTGGCTCGTGATATGCGGCTGGCCAGCTATAACTATGTGGGGAATGTGCCAGGCGCGCCGACTGTCGGGACATGCAGTGTGACCAATGGGACCTTCTCTCGTCCCGTCGGTCTTCGTCCAAGGGATCAAAACCCAACGGGTGCCGATACCGGTCCTGATAGTATTTCGATGGTTGTGCCGCTCCTCACGGATGTCGCTACGCCCTGGGTTCTCTCGGCCAATGTCGGAGGAACAGGGATTGATCCGGTCCCGTTCAATGCCCTTCCTATTGCCGCGGCGGCTATCACCGATATGGTCAGCCAAGGATTGGCCGTTGGGTCTGTAGTCTCCATCGGTGGAAGTGAGGTGAGGGCAGTTGGTACAGTCAGCGCAACCGCCCTCACGCTCTCCAGTAGCATCGACGGGAAATTTCCTGCTGGGACACCGGTCTATTTACTCCAATGCGTGACGTACGCAGTTGGGACCACGACGGCTACATGCGGAACGGGGAACACCGCATGCCTCACCAGAAATGGAGTACCTCTGGTCGATGGAATCGAGGACATCCAATTCTCGTACGGCTGTGATGGCTGCAGTACTGCCGCACCGAATCCCCTGTCGCCGGACGGTGTGCTCGATGAAATAGATGGTGTCAATACGACGAGCGTGCCATCGATTACTGACTTTGTGACCAACAGTGCCTGGAATGTGCCCCCGATGTCGCCTGAGACGATCAAGCAAGTCCAGATTAGTGTGGTGGGTAGGCAAATGACGCCGGACCAAGGATTTGGCGAACGCTATACGTCTGGAGTCAATACGAGCGGACCGGTCATCATGAGCGATCACAACCCGTCAGCCGATGCCGGGTATGATGCCTCGACCTACTCGAAACTGAGACGTCGGGTCGTGACCAGAGTGATTCAGCCAAGGAACATGTGAGGACATGCACGATGGAATTCAGGGAGGAAGTCGGAGTGTGGCCAGCCAATCAAGATAGGGGGGGGGAGCGAGGGGTCGCGTTGCTGACTGTCATGATCGTTATGCTCTTGATGGTGGTATTGGCGATTTCCGCGATCACCGTCACTGGGCTGGAGACCAGGATGTCCGGGTTCGTCAGCACAAAGGAAGCGATGTCGACCGCTGCGGAATCTTGCGAGGGGACCGCGGTGAACATTATTCAGCAAACGTTGTATTACTCGGAAATACAGCCTCAGTTTCTCAGCACCGCAACTCCCCAGGGGCCGATTCCAGCATCCAATAGTGCCACCCTCTACAGCGAAATTTCTGGTCAACCACTCCCTCCTCCTGCAGCTGCGAACACAATTGGAGAAAACTACGGGGACAATGCCGACTCCGTGCCGAATCTGACCATCACGAGTATTCCAGGGGTGACAGTCAATGGGGATATTGATCGCTTGTTCAAGCGCCGCAAAGAAGGTGCGGGGGAGCTCAAAGAGATTGTCTATCGTATCACCTGTATCGCTTCCAACACAGCGGCGGGAACGAAGAGCACAGTCACGTCCGTGTACAGCTGCACCGTCGGCGAAACCTGCATGAAACAAATTGGAGCTTCCTAGGAGGTGGGTTGATGAACAGGGCAAGACTGCTCAGAGGGTACGCGATCGCAGCGTTCATTCTGGGGATTGCATCACCCCTCGTCACGCCGTCTGTGAGAGGCGAGATGTTACCCGCGATGAAACTGGCAACCGACAAGATGGGAACGGTTGAGGCCATTTATGCGTCATCGATCAGGATTAGCGGGACGGATTACCGAGTTCAGTCAGACGCGAAGATCATGGATCAGAAGGAGAATGAGATCTCCCTGGAGGAAGTATTCCTGCGGTCTGAGGCAAAGTTTCATCTCAATAAGATCGGCGAGATCGACATGATGGTCCTCATGAGACCTCAGTAGAGGTGAGGAGCGCGATGTGAGTTGGAAACAGGATTCTCACAACCTTGCGCGTACAGCGTTGGCACAAGGTGTGCGGCTGAGCGGTAGGAGGACGACATGACGAACCGATGGACCATGAAGATGTTTGCGGCCGTGACATTCGTCGTCATCGGAGGATGGTTCGCGCCGAACCTTGTCCACGCGGTCGTGCCACTGCGCGTCAATGCCGACTACACCGCCTCTCCACCGTTCGTTTCGAACATTGCTACACCAAACATCCTAGTCATTATGGACAATTCAGGAAGTATGGCCAACCGGGCCTGCGAATCCGCGAGCTGTGGAATATTACCGGACGGGACAACATCGACTGTCACGACTTTCGTGGCAACAACCCGGTACAACGGCTTCGCCGATCCCCTGCGTTGTTATATCTGGGACGCCACGGATGGCCGGTTTGAGAACGGTGCGGTGAAAGCCACGCTCAATACCGCCTGCTCCAGTACGGAATGGGACGGCAATTTCATCAATTGGGCTTCTTTCCGTCGGTTCGATGCGGTGAAGAAGGCTATGACAGGCGGGAACTGTTGGCACCCGACGGCTTCACCGATCCGCAATGCAGACGGGACCTGTAAACCGTATGGTACTCCTTCGTTGCCGACCGTCAGAGTCCAAAATCTTGGAACGGGAACCGAGGTGACAATAGCGATCCCCTACAGCGGGGGAACCGGGAATTCAAGCTATGTTGGGCGAATCCCGACTTCTGCTTATCCAGGGAGCCCTTCGAATATCTATGTGCAAATCCAGAGTACCGGAAATCTCTGTATTGATGACGACAATGGCGGTGGCTGTCCGGACTCCGGCGGATTCGCGGAAACCGTGCTGCCAGCGATCGCCTTTGCAATGTACAGCGAACCGACTGGAGTGATTCAGCAGATCGGAGACAAGGCCCGCTTCGGTCTTGCCGTTTTCAACGGCTCGGCGACGAATGACGGGATGCGGATCTTGACCGGCATCGGCTCGCGACAATCGATCAATTACACCGGAACCGCAGTCGAGACATTCACCACGAACACGGCGGCCATGGTGGATGCGGTCGACGAATCATTCCCGGATACCTGGACGCCTCTTGCGGAGAGTCTGTACGACGCGGTTCGATATGTGGCACAGATCAACTCTGCCTATTATCCCACCGTCTATACCTATCCCATTGCGTTTTCCGGAGGGAGTTCGAATGGTGTTGCGTTTCAAGGGACTGGAGTTGGTTCGGTCGGCAGTAGTGAAGTCTCCGCACTGATTTCCGGAGAAAACTGTTCAGCTGGTTACATTACCAATGCCTGCGGACGTGACCCCTACTTCTTCGGGGCTAATCACACGCCGGCCTGGGCAAGCACCTCCCAAGTTGTCAACTGCTGCAAGACGTTCATTCTCATCTTCACCGATGGAGAGCCGACACAGGATCAGAATATTCCAAGTGGGCTGAGAGATAATGCCTACAACGGTATTGATTGCACTAACAGTGACAATTCCACACCGCCACGGCCAGTTGACGGAACATGCAATACCCATTCCTTGACACCCTTTAGCAACTTGTTGGGTGAGCACAAAACCGATTACGCCAGCAATGGTAGTGGGTATCTGGATTCTGTTGCCTTTTGGGCGCACACCAACGACATGCGTCCCTGCAGTGGGACCGGCGACGGGACGATTG
>WBZP01003134.1_pt1 | contig 18265 bp, 10 predicted proteins | sample 5204301 | NCBI WGS metagenome assembly WBZP01 (sample SAMN12412401, study PRJNA552823) | activated sludge metagenome | isolation source: activated sludge from nitrification reactor of wastewater treatment plant... | place: USA: Pennsylvania | collected 2017 | reverse complement strand
ACTGGCGGCGGCGGTCACACCGATCACAGTGCCGGGCGGAGTGTACTTGGCGGCGTTTTCCAGCAGATTCACCAACACCCGCTCGATTAGCACCGCGTCGCAGTTGACCAGAGGTAGTTCCGGGTCGAGCGCCAGCCGCAGCGGATGCTCGCGCAGCGGTTGTTCCAGCAGCCGCGTGGCCGAGCCGAACAGTTCCTCCAGCGACTGCCAGTCCTTGCGCAGGCGGACGCCGCCAGCCTGTAACTTGGCCATGTCCAGCAGGTTGTCGGCCAGCAGCGCCATCCGCACCGCCTGCTCGCGGATCGCCGCCAGCGATTCCTGGTGGGGAGACTGCTCGGCGGTCAACTCCAGCGCCAGCGTTTCCGCCAGCCCGATCAGCGCGGTCAGCGGCGTGCGCAGGTCGTGGGACAGCGCCGCCAGCAGGGAATTGCGTTGCCGTTCCGCTTCCATCTTCACCAGCGTGTCGCGGGCGACCGCGGCGAAATGCACCCGCTCCAGGGCGATGGCGATCAGCGCGGCGAAGGTGTCCAGCAGCCGCCGCTGTTCCGGGATCAGCAGCAAGCGCCGCTGCTCGGGCGCCACGGCCAGCACTCCGCGGGTGCGCAGCGGCGCCTTGAGCGGCAGGTACAACAGCGAAGCGGCGGGCAGGGTATCGGTACCGTGGCCGGCCGGATCGTTGTGATCGAAACACCACTGCGCGATGGCCAGATCCACTCTCGGCTTGCCGGGCCGCACCGGTGGCGGCTGCAACCGGTCCTGGTCGTCCAGCGGCAGCAACCGCGCCTTGACCCGGAAACTGGCTTCGATGCAGCGTTCGCTGATCTCGATCACCTGCTCGGCGGCCAGCGCCCCGGACAATTCGCGCGACATTTCGTAGAGGTAGCGGGCGCGCTCCTCGCGGGCGGTGGCCACCTGGGCCTGATAGCGGAACCGGGCGGTGAGCTGGCCGACGATCAGGCCGACGATCAGCATCACCGCGAAGGTGAGCAGGTATTGCCAGTTGTGGATCGCGAGCGAGAAGCGCGGCGGCACGAAAAAGATATCGAACGCCGCCACGTTGACGACCGCCGCCAGCACCGCCGGGCCGCGCCCATACCGCACCGCCACGCCGACCACCGCCAGCAGAAACAGCATGATGATGTTGGCCAGATCGAAATGGGGCAGCAGTGGGGTGGCCAGCAGCGCGGTCCCCAGGCAGATCAGCAAGGTCGCTCCGTAGCGTTGAGTCACGAAGGACAGTTCGGTCCGATTTTCGTCCCTGGCCTCGACGGTAGGGCCGAGGGAACGCTGGGGCGCATCATCCTGCGCCATCGCCAGCAGATCGAGATCCGGGGCCAGCCGGGCCAGCCGTCCGGCCAGCGCTCGCTGTAGCCAAGGCCAACGGCCCGGCCGGCCGCGACCGACCACCACCCGGCCCAAGCCATGCCGGCGAGCGTATTCGACGATGGTCGGGGCGATATCGTCGGCGGCCTTGGTGGCGGTATGGGCGCCGAGATCCTGGGCCAGTTTGAGGGTATTCAGGATCGCCCGGCGGTGGGCTTCCGGCAGGCGTTGCAGCGCCGGCGTTTCCACATACAGGGCGTGCCATTCGCCATCCAATTTGCCGGCCAGCCGGCTGGCGGCGCGCACCAGCGCATCGGCCCCGGCGCTGGGGCCGACGCACACCAGCAACGCCTCGCGGGTGGATCGCGCCGGGCCGCCGGCCTCCTGCCGGTAGCTCTGCATCTGGTCGTCCACCCGGTCGGCGGTGCGCCGCAGCGCCAACTCGCGCAGGGCGATCAGGTTACCCTTGCGGAAGAAGTTCTGGACGGCGCGTTCGGCCTGATCCGGCAGGTAAACCTTGCCTTCCTTGAGCCGCTGCAGGAGTTCGTCGGGTGGAAGATCAACCAGCACCACCTCGTCGGCCTGGTCAAACACCCGGTCGGTGACCGTCTCCCAGACCCGGATGCCGGTGATGCCACCCACCACGTCGTTGAGGCTTTCCAGATGCTGGACGTTGACCGTGGTCAAGACATCGATCCCGGCGTCGAGCAGCTCCCCGACATCCTGCCAGCGCTTCGGATGCCGGCAACCGGGAGCGTTGCTGTGCGCCAGTTCGTCGACCAGGATCAGCGCCGGCCGTCGCGCCAGAGCGCCGTCGAGATCGAATTCCCGCAGCACCCGATCGCGATAGGGAATCTCCTTGAGCGGCAGTTGTTCGAGGCCCTCAAGCAACACGGCGGTTTCCTTGCGGCCGTGGGTCTCGACCAGGCCCACCACGACATCCAGCCCCTGCTCGCGCAACTGGCGGGCGGCCAGCAGCATGGCGTAGGTTTTACCGACGCCCGCCGAAGCACCGAAAAAGATTTTCAGCTTGCCGCGCCGGGAACGCGCCTCCTCCTGCTTGAGGCGGTTGAGCAACTGATCCGGGTCCGGTCGGGAATCGTTGGGTTTGCCGTTCACGGCTTGACCGCTTTTTGAGGAGGTTTCCGCCAAATTCTGAGCAGTATCTGGGTCCGGTCCCACCAGGTCAACCGCTTGTCCGCCAAGGCTTCCAGGAAATCCGAGAGTACCTTGGAATGGGCCACCGCATAGTTGACAAGCAAAGTGCTGGGAATGAGCACCGCCAAAAAAATCAACAGCTTGACCCAAATTGGATGACTGGTTTCGTCGAAGATATTCATCCCCAGGAAACCGGTCGAAACGGTAGTGATCAGTCCCAACGTGGTCACCACGGTCAGCCGCACCACGGTATTAGCCTGGCGCCGCTGACTGTCGCTGTCCAGATATTGATTCATATCCTTGACCGACGCGCTGACATCCTGATAAATCCGGTCGGTGTTGAGATGGCCGGTCAGCAGCCGGAACAGATCCCGGACCTGAGCCTGGTTGGAAACCTCGTGGAACCAGTAGCGTTCGGTGAAGCGCAGGAACGTTGCCAATATCCGGCGGATTTCCCGCTTGAAGGCTTTGACCGAATCCAGATCGTGGATGTCGAGCTGGCTAACCGCTACCACCAGCCATTCCGAGAACAGCATCAATGCGGCTTTCTGGAAGTGGGCGATCAGGTTGACCAGGAAATACTGGTGGCGAAACTGGCCCAGCAGACCGGTTTCCGGATCGGCAAAGAAACGTTCACTGGCCTTGCCGATCACCACGAAGGCGTGGCCGCAGCAGAGATAGCGGCTGGTCAGCGCCGGGTTGGCCGGATCCCAGAACTTGTCGTAGCAGTAGTGCTGCTCGAAATGGGTCAGTTCCGTCGTGGAGTACGGCAACGTCTCGGACGGTCCCGCCTTGGTGATTAGCGCCAGCCGGGCAAAATCGCCGCGCGTGAGCGCATGCGGGTCGCTGAAGCTGAGGTAGGCCAGCAGCGGCATGCGGTGATATTCGACCTGCCGGAAGCGAATCACGCCCTCGCGGTCGGAGTGGTACAGAGCCAACGGCCGCAGTAGATATTCCCAATGGGCGGAGATGTTGGGGGAGCGATGCTGGCAGGTGAACTGGAGGTATTTGTCCCGGTTCTCGTAGTCGGATACCGCCAGCGTCTCGCCCGTCGCTGACAGCCATTCCACCCGGTACGGACATTGCCCGCCCTGGCCGTTGGTTTCCCAGAACCCCGGATAGGCTCGACCGACCTTGAACATTACGTCCTCGATCAACAACAGCGGGAGGTCGTTGGCGAAGAATTCCACCACCAGGATAATGATGTCGATGTCGTAGAAGAAATAGAGGTCGACATGGGCGATCTGGAACAGCAGTGGCGGTGTATGTTCGTCGAGCACGATCTGCATCTGGGCGATATCGCGGCGGCGGAGTACCCGGATCGGGGATTTGCCGTAGCCAGCCGGACCTTCGCGGCCCGTGCCCTCGCCATACAGGAAGCGCTGCACGTAAGGCAGAAAGGTGATGAATTCCTTGTAATGCCGTTCCTGGAAATTGCGGGGATCGCCGAACTCGTCCACCACTTCCCGCCAGGGACACTGTTCGCCCAACGCCTCCAGCAGTTCCCAGTATTTGGAGATGTGCATGGTTTCCGCTTGACTGTGCATCACTCGCAACGGCCACAGCAGGATTTGGCGGAAATGGCGGACCAAAGGAGGGGAAGCCATTGTTGTTATGTCGTTCATCGATGCCAATTTCCCATGGGCGTAACCGGTCGAGCGCGGGGCAGCCGGCGGGCCGGGCCGGGCCGGAGCTGAAAAGAGATGTGGGCGCCTTGCCCGGTTGGCTCGGACTTGGGTAGATTGAGAGGCGTTTTTGTACAGCCTCTTGTGAACTAACTCGTTGAAAAGATGCCCTCACCCCTGCCCCTCTCCCGCTTGCGGGCGAGGGGTTCCCATACAGCTTTTGAGGTCATCGAAAACGCAATCACCCGAGGAACTCACCGATGACAATGATGTAACCGTCGAACGTGGAAGGCAAGCCGCTGGACGTGGCGGCGCGCTTGGCGGAACTTCCATGCTCGCGCATCCGGGATGCGCCATTCACGGCGGTGGCTCTGGCCGCAATCCGTCGAGCGCGAGATTGAGTTCAAAGTTCCGTGGAGGCGATCCCTGCCCTGATGGCGAACTTGACCAGTTCGGCCAGGTTATCGATGCCGAGTTTCAGCATGATCCGGCCGCGGTAGGTTTCGACCGTCTTGGCGCTGATGCCGAGTCGCTCGGCGACTTCTTTCGTGCGCCTGCCTTCGGCCAACAGCCGCAGCACTTCGATTTCCCGATCACTTAAAACGTTTTTGCCCAGCTCGGCGCTACGCCCCAGGATCGGAGCGCCGCGCTGAATCACGACAGGACTGACAAATTGCTCCCCGCGCAGCGCGGCCTGGATGGCATCGACCAACTCGCTGATGGCTTCGTTTTTCAGAACATAGGCTGATGCCCCGGCTTTGATCATCAGTTCCTGATAACGAACATCGCTGTACATGGACAGCGCCACGATGCGTGTGTTGGGTGACGCCCGTCTGATCAGAGGCGCCGCCTCGATGCCGCTCATTCCCGGCATCGCCACATCGATCACGGCGATGTCCGGTTGGTGCTGCCGCGCCAGGCGAACGGCCTCCTCGCCGTTGTTGGCCGCGCCGACGATTTCCCATTCCTCTTGATCACGCAGGAGCGCGGCCAATCCCTGTCTGAACAGCACATGATCGTCAGCGAGAAGAATGGTGGTCATCGCGGTGAGCGCTCCGGCGAGGCGTCGAGGTCGACCGGGATCCAAACGGAGACACGGGTGCCTGCGGCATTGGATTCGATCGACGAACCTCCACCCAGCAACGTCAGGCGTTCGCGAATGATAAACAGCCCATAGCCGGAGTATCTCCGCTCGGCCGATGTAGGGGGAGAGCCCGATCCAATGCCTTTGCCGTTATCCTCGACCATCAGCCGTATCTCCCCATCCCGGGCACCGAGATGAATCCAGGCTTGGGATGCATCGGCATGTTTGATCACGTTGTAAACCAGTTCCCGCGCGAACTGGAACAGGATGATAGCCAAATCCGTATCCAGCGTCGGGAACGGATCGGAGCCGATAAAGGACATATCCACGCCCCAGCGCTGCCCGGCGTGGGATGCCAGCCACTGCAACGCCGCCGCCAATCCCTCCTGATACAGCAGTGGCGGGCTGAGTTCAAACTGTAGAAAACGCAGTTCGCGCAGGGCATCGCGCAATAGTTCCAGACCGGATTCCAGTAAAACCTCCGACTCGCCATCGCGGCATTTCGCCGCCGATGCGATTTGCATCTGGGCCAGGGCCAGCTTTTGCATGGGGCTATCGTGCAGATCGCCCGCCAGGCGCTTCTTTTCGCGTTCCTCGATCAACGACACCTCCATGGCCAGTTGTCTAAGCTTGGCATTGGCATCGCTCAATTCCCGGGTGCGTTCAGCCAAGGCGCGATCCAGCGCGCGCGACAGCAACCCCAGTTCTACATGAGTCCGGACCCGGGCCAACAGCACTTGGGCATCGAACGGCTTTTTCACATAGTCCGCGCCGCCCGCCGCGAAGGCGCGCACCATGGTTTCCTCATCCTCCTTGCCGGTGAGGAAGATTACCGGAACGGAACGAGTGCGGTCGTCGGCCTTGAGCCGCCGGCAGGTTTCGATGCCGTCCATCCCTTGTGGCATCAGAATATCCAGCAGAATGAGATCGAGCGGGACTTCCCCGGCAATCGCCAAGGCCAGTTCGCCGCTATCGGCCGCATGAATTTGGTAGCCGGACTCCTTGAGCAGACTGCCCAACGCCCGGACATTGCGCGGGTCATCATCCGCCACCAGGATGCTTCGCTGCCCGTTTTCGCTCCGATCTCGCCGCATGGATACATTACCCACCGGGTTGCGCCGCCGCTTTGAGCGCCTCAATCCGCTGGCGCAGGCCAGCCATGTCGAAAGCCTCCGCCTGGCGCAGCAGAAGTCGACCCAGATCCCGCAGGGCGGGGTTTTCCCGCCGTTCGCCTTCCTGCGCCAGCGCGCGGCCAAATGCCTCCAGTTCGTTGATCGACGCGAAGGGTGGCCGCAGCGCTTGCAAGCGTTCGTATAGATCTGCCGAAAGCCGCCAACTCTCGCCGCCGGGCAAAGCGACAGCCGCCGGTTCGTGCCTGGCATCCGGCGCTGCCTCAGCCGCCTTGGAATGGGGTAGGAAACGTCGCAAGGTGGCGATCAGCGTCGGCTGGCTCACGGGTTTTCGCAGGTAGGCATCGCAGAGGGTCCGCACTTCCGCCTCCTGCTCCACGGTCACCGAGGCGGTGACGGCGATCACTGGAATGTCAGCCGTCGCCGCATCGGCCTTCAGTTGTCGGGTCGCCTCCAGGCCATCCAGTACTGGCATGGCGATGTCCATCAGGATTAGTGCCGGCCGGCGTTCCCGGGCTTGCGCCAGGGCTTGGGCGCCATCCTCGGCTTCGATCGATTCGAAGCCATAAGGGGACAGGTACTCCACCAGCAACCGCCGGTTGGGCGCGTTGTCATCCGCCACCAGAATTCGGGCCGGGGCAAAGACCACGTCCTCGACCGCCGGGATGGGCTCCTCCCTGACAACGGCTGGGCTGGCTATCGTCAAGGCCGGCAAGACCAGGGTAAAGGCGCTGCCCTGTCCCGGCGCGCTGACCAGCCGAATCTCGCCGCCCATCAGCGCGGCGAGCCGCCGACAGATGCCGAGTCCAAGCCCGGCGCCGCCGTAGCGGGCGCTATCCTGGCCCCGGCGCTGGGTGAACAGATTGAAGATCTCCTCCTGCTGATCGGGTGGGATGCCCGGTCCGGTATCCGCCACCGCGATGTGCAGATGGAATTTTCCGCCCTCTTCCCGGCCCGTGGCCTGCACCTCGACGTGACCGGCGTCGGTAAACTTGACCGCGTTGCCGATCAGATTGACAAGGATCTGGCGCAAGCGGATTTCGTCGCCGAGCAACGCCGGCGGCACTTCTTCCCCGACTGCGACGTGCAAATCCAAACCTTTCGCCGCTGCGGGGTGGTCGAACATCAGTTCCAGATCGCGCAGCAGGGCGCGCGGATCGACCGGCTGGGTCCGCAGCTCGACTTTGTCGGCCTCGATCCGGGAGAGGTCCAGGATGTCGTCGATGAGCTGCGACAAGCCCTTGCCCGCCGCGCGGATCGCCTCCAGATAACCCTGGTCCTTCTCGCTCAGTGCCTTGCCCCGCAACAGGGAGGAAAACCCGAGCACGGCGGTCAAGGGAGTGCGCAGTTCGTGGCTGACGTTGGCCAGAAAGGCGCTCTTGGCGCGGTTGGCGGCTTCGGCCTGGTCTTTGGCCTGGGTTAGCGCGGCTTCGGCCCGGCGGCGTTGATTCACCTCCTGGGCCAGCCGGCGATTCCAGTACACGATGACGAACAAAGCCAACGCCGCCAGGGTCAGCACCGTCCACAGCGTGCCGTAATCGATGTGGTGCTGGTACTGGATCGAGATCCAGTCGTGGTAGATCGCATCCCGCTCGCTTTTCGGGATGGCGTCGAGGCCTTTTTGCAGGATGCTGGCCAGCATCGGCCAATCCTGCCGCACGCCCATCCCAAGCTGATAGGTGTAGGGCGTTTCGCCAGCGACCTTGATCTGGGTCAGGCCCGATTGACCGATGTAGTAGCTGGTGGTGACCAGATTGCCGACGAAGGCGAAGGCTTCGCCCGCCGCGACTTTGCGCAGCGCCTCCTGGGTGTTGGCGACGGGCAACAGCGCCAGTTGCGGCCAGTCCCGTTGCAGCCAGCCCCGAGTCGCCTCGTCCCGCACCACCGCGACGGTCCTTCCCTTCAGGGCGTTGAGATCGCCCAGATAGGCCACGTCCGCCGCTGAGAAGATGGCGGCGGGAAAGGAAAGATAGGGATCGGTGAAATGGTACAACCGGCGCCGCTCCGTCGTCGCCACCATGGCCGGCAACAGGTCGAGCGTTCCGCCCTCGAGCCATCGTAGTGCCTCGGTCCACGCCAAATCAGTGGCGATGTCGAAATGCACTCCGAGAATCTTTTCCAAGCGTTTCAGATAGGTCGGGGATATCCCCCGCGCCACGCCGGCTTCATCGGTGAATTCCACCGGCGCCCAGTGGGGGTCGATGCCGACCCGCAGGACCGGGTGTTCGCCCAGCCAGATCCGCTCTTCGGCGGTGAGAGCGGCCTGTGGCGCGATGCGGCTCAGGTAATCCTGCCCGAACCAGCGCCGGTAGAGTTCCGCCATCTCCTCCCGCGTGATGGCCGCGAGCCCCTTGTTCAGAATTTCCACCAGTTCCGGCCAGTCCTTCCGGATCGACATCACCAGGTTGGTTTGGCTCTCGGGCAGCATTCGCATGGGCGTGAAACCCAACATACCGTGGTTCACGCGCCAATATTCCAGGCCGTAGGAGTCCAGTGCGGCGTCGACGTCGCCCTTCAGCAAGGCTTGCGCCAGCGCCTCCGTGCTCTCCAGCGACACGGCCTCGACAGCGGGATGAGTGGTCAGGAGGTTGCGCAGGTACAGGAGACCTTTGAGATAGCCGACTCGCTGGCCCTGAAACCCGTTGATGCCGTCATCGGGCATTGGTTGCCCGGTCCGCAAATAGATGAAGTATTGAACGGCGTGAAAGGGCTGGGTGAAGAGAAAATGGGCCTTGCGCGCTTCCACGGGGGCGGACAGGGTCAGGCCGGCGAGGTGGCCGGTCTCGGCCTTTTCGACCATCGCGTGCCAGGGTCCTGCCTCCAGACGGATATGGGTCCCCAGCTTGCGGTTGAGCAGATCGAGATGATCGAAGGCGAAACCGGAAAACTGGCCGTTCGCGTCCTTGACGACCGCGGGCGCCCATTCCTCGCCGACGCCCAAGACGATCTCCGAGTGTGCGGCGAGCCAGGCCCGTTCCGCCGAGGTTAACAAATCGGGGGTTGTTTCACCGGCAGAGGTCTTTCCCGCAGACATCAACCCGGCGCACAGAAGAAAAATCGCGCAGATGTTTTTCACCCATTTGCCTATTTTCAAGCAGGCGGCTGGGCAAGGCGGGGTTTTCATCAAGAAAATCGTCTCTCCAAACCCGGCTGTCAGGAAAATCCTTACAGGATAATCCTGATTCTATTTAGAAAAGTAACAGTGTATGGTCTTTCCGATTTTGTGCCAATTCAAATCCACTACCACCGGGAAATTCGCATGAACAAGCAACTGACTCGCAGTTTGAGCCTGGCGATTGCCGCCGCCATGGCCTCGCCCGCCGCCTTTGCCTACAACCAAACCGATGCTATTGAGGATTGTCAGGATAAGATTTTCGATGATTCCCAGTACTCCAGGTACTCCGACCCCCGTGGCGCGACCGCCCAGGAGACGGGCCGCAATTCCTACAAGGTGTCCGGCCTGGTTAAGGATCGGGATAAAAAGGATCATCGTTTCAACTGCCGGATCGATCACCGCGAGGTGGTGAGCTGGAACGTCAGCCCGGAACAGATTTCCGACTCTGACAAGAAGACGGCGGCGGCGGTCGGCGCTGGCGTCCTCGGCTTGGCTATCCTGGCCGCTGCGGTGAGTGGCAATAAGGATCACGATAATAAGCGGAGTTCCTACGAAAAGGGCGACAACTCCCCGTTCGACGACATGGGCTACCTGAAGCAGGAATGCACCAACGAAGTACGCCGCCATCTGGATCGGGATCACGGCCCGGTTCGCGATCTGGAATTGACCCATCCGCACTTGCACGACCGCACCCTGACCGGCAATGGCCGGGTTTCCTTTGAGCGCGGCGGTCGCCGGGAACTGTCGTTCACCTGCGATTTCGACCGTCGCGGCCAGGTTCAGGACGGGCACTACAGCTATGTGGGCGGCGACAGCGATAGCCGCATGGCCCGCGCTGACGAAGGTGGAGCGGGCGCCGCCAAGGGTGGTATCCCGCTGCTAAACGCCACCTGTCCTGGCGGCTACGAGGTGCATGCTGACAAGGGCGGCCCGATTTATATCAACGGCAAGGAAACCAAACTCAAAAAGTTCAACGACAACGCCTTCGAAGCCACCGGTTCTGATATCACCCTCTCCCTCACCATCAATCCCGACGGTTCGCCCAGCCTGTCTTACACGGGCCAGGGTCGCGCCCACGGCATTTGCACGATCTCGAACTGAGTCCATGCACGAGCGGCAGGCTGAGCGCTTCCGCGTCGGTCTGCCGCTATCGTTATCCCCACCGGGAGAACCTTATGCGCCGTTTCCGTCTGTCTCCCACTCTGGCGAGTCGCCTGCTGGCCGGATTCCTGCTGACCTTGGGCAGTGTACCCTTGATCGCTCAAGCCGATGCTTCCGACCGCCCCCTCTGGCTGCGCCATCCGGCCGTTTCGCCCGACGGGCAGCACATCGCGTTCGTCTACGGCGGACAGCTCTGGCGGGTTCCCGCTGCTGGCGGTGAAGCACTGCCTCTGACCAGTGCGCTGTTCTATGCCACGCAACCGGTCTGGTCAGCGGACAGCCGCAAAATTGCGTTCGCCTCCATGCGTCACGGCAACGCCGACGTGTTCGTGATGCCGGCGCGGGGCGGCGACATCCAGCGGCTGACCTTCCATTCCTCGGGCGATACTCCCTATGCGTTCTCGCCGGATGGCGCATCGGTGTATTTCGGCTCGGTGCGGCTGGGCGACGCCAGGGAAGCCTTCGGTGGTTACAGTCTGGGCGGGGCCGGTCAGCTCTACTCGGTTCCGGTCGCCGGTGGCCGTGAGCGGCTGGTCATTCCTCTCCAGGCGCTCAACGTAGCGCCCAGTCCGGATGGACGCACGCTGCTCTACACCAACCGCCCGTCGCAGGAAAATGAGTGGCGCAAACACGCCGTTTCCGAGGCAGCCCGCGATATTTGGGCGTTCGATACCAAAGACGCGACTCATCGGCAGATCACCACCTTCCGGGGCGAAGACCGCGATGCGCTGTGGAGTGCGGATGGTAAAAGCATCTATTACCTCAGCGAACAATCCGGGTCGTTCAATGTCTGGCGGCGACCTTTCACCGCTAAAGAAGAGCCGGTGCAGGTGACCTTCCACAAGAATCACCCGGTGCGCTTCCTGAGCCGTACCGACCAGGACGAGCTGGTGTACGGCTACGACGGCGAAATCTGGAAACTGGCCAAGGGTGCGAAGGAACCGGCGCGGGTCGAGGTGCGGATTGCCCAGGGAACGATGCTTGCCGGTTCCTTCTACGCCAAGGTCAATGATGCCGCGACCGAGATTGCTTCATCGCCGGATGGTTCTCAGCTTGCCGTGGTGGCGCGGGGCGAAATTTTCGTGGTCGAGACCGCCAGCGGCAAAACCCGCCGGGTGACTACGACGCCCCAGCACGAGCGCGACGTGAGCTTCAGTCCCGACGGGCGCAGCCTGCTTTACGTTTCGGAACGGGGTGGCAAATGGGATGCATTTGAAACCACCATGGCGATTCCTGACGCTCCGTCGTTGCTGGCTCCAGGACCGCTCAAGGAAACCGCAGTCACCAACACCGCTACCGATGTCCTGCAACCGGCCTACTCGCCGGACGGTCAACGCATCGCCTTTCTGGAGGATCGCAAGCGCCTCGTCATCCTCGACCGTAACACCGGCAAGACCACCACGGTACTCCCGGACGGCCTGCTGTTCTCCTACACCGACAATGATCTGCCGTTCACCTGGTCGCCCGATGGCCGCTGGCTGGCGGTCACCACCGGCTCGGCAGCCAGCCAGTTTGAGGTCTATCTGGTGGACGCCAGCGGGCAGAAACCGCCGGTCAACATTAGCCGCAGCGGTTTCCAGGAGATGGCTCCGACGTTCAGCCCGGACGGCAAGACCCTCTATTACCTGTCCACGCGCGCCGGGTTGCGCACCACCGACGCCAAGGACGCCGAGGTGGATATTTACGCCACCTTCCTGACCCAGGATGCCTACGACGCTTTCGTCAGGCCCGCCGACCAGACCGTTCATGCGGCGGCGACCACCGCGAAGAAGGACGCGCCACCCACTGCCCCGGCGTGGGAGCCTCAGTTTGACGGGTTGGAATTCCGCACCGGGCGGATCACCCCATTCTCCTCAAACATCAACATGTTCAAAATCGCGGCGGACGGTAAGTCGCTGCTGTGGGTGTCCACCTCGGCCACCACCGGGATGACCGGCTACCGCATCAAGCTGGGCGCACCCGGAATGAGTCAGGTATTTACCAAGCCGCCGAGTCCGGTCAGTGCCTATGCGACCGACGCCAAAAACGAAACCCTGTTTCTCATCGGCGCCAGCGGGATCGAGCGCATCAAGCTGACGGACGGCAGCGCGGCGACCGTTCCCTTTGCCGCCGAAATGGCCTATGACCAGCGCGGCGAGATGGCCTATCTGTTCGAGCATGTTGGGCGGCTGACTCAGCAGAAGTTCTACCGGGCGGATATGCAGGGCGTGGACTGGGCGTTCTACCACCAGGCCTACGCCAGGTTCCTGCCCCACATCATCCACTGGGAAGACTTCGCCGAGATGCTTTCCGAGATGGCGGGCGAACTGAACGCCTCACACATGGGTTCCCGGTTTGACCAGCCGGTCAGCTATGGCGACGCCACTGCATCACTTGGGGTTTACTACGACCATGCTTTCGCCGGGCCGGGGATGCGCATCGTTGATGTCCTGAAGCAAGGCCCGGCCGGACGCGCCGACAGTCAATTGCGGCCGGGCGCGACCATTCTGGCGGTCGATGGCGCACCGATCGCCCCGGACATGGACATCTATCCGCTGCTCAACCGCAAAGCCTCGACGCCCGTGCGCCTGACGATTCAGCCGGCGGGCGGCGGCAACCCGGTGGAGGAAGTGGTCACGCCGATTCCTTTCGAGAACGATCTCATCGCAGCGCAGGCTCGCTGGGTCGAACGGGCCAGGGAGACCACCCGCCGGCTGTCCGACGGACGGTTGGGCTACATCCACGTCCCCTTGATGAACACCGCGAGCTACCAGAACTTCTATAGCGAGCTGTTCGGCAGTGAGTTCGCCGACAAGGAAGGCGTGGTGGTTGATGTGCGCTTTAACGGCGGCGGCAATCTGGCTAACCAGTTAATCGCTGACCTTTCCGCTTCGGCGGCGGGGTCGAGTATCGACCGCGAGGGCCGGTTCATCACCCGCATCCCCGAGAATCGCTGGAGTAAGCCGAGCATTTTGCTGGCCAACGCCTACAGCTACTCCGATGGCAGCATTTTCCCGCACCTGTACAAACAGACCAGGCTCGGCTCGTTCGTCGGCGAACCGGTACCCGGCACTGGCACATCGGTGTGGTGGGTGCCGATGATCAGCGGCAAACTGAAATACGGCATTCCCGAAATTGGCCGGAAGGATTTGCAAGGCCACTGGTTTGAGAACACCGAAGATCAGCCCGATATTCTGGTTCGCCGCAGTCCCGACGCCATTGAGGAAGGCCGCGATGAACAACTCGAAGCCGCCGTGAGCACTCTCCTGAAGCAACTCGACGCCCAATGAAAACGTCTATGAAAACATCCATATTCGCGCTCGCCGCTTTGGCCTGCTCCATTCCGTTCAAGCCGCCACGGCGTTCGAAACGACCCAGGCGCTCCAGGGCATCACGTTCAAAGTCACCAGCCCGAACGCGCCAACGGCCAACTCGGTGACGGTCACCCCCGTCGGCCTCGAAATCAATAACAACCCGATCACGGTCGAGGCCGGTGGCGTCGTCACCGGCGCCGAAGTGGGCGACATCAACGCCGATGGCTCCCCCGAGATCTACGTCTACACGATCGAGCCAGGGGACGACCGGCGCGGCGCGCTCATTGCCTTCAGCGCCAATCGAAAGAAATCTCTCAGCCAGATTGACCTCCCCGCGCTCGAAGACGACGCCAAGAACGCCAAGGGCTATCGCGGCCGGGACGAATTCGCAGTCGTCGAAGGCATCATCGCCCGCCGCTTCCCCCTTTTCCCCGAAGATCGATCCAAAACGGAACCCACCGGCAAGATGCGCCAGATCCAATACAAGCTGGTCGCTGGAGAAGCTGGCTGGCTCTTGAAGCCCGACAAGGTCATCGAGTTCTGACATGCTCATCCAATCCATCCGAAAGAGGTCACAACCCATGAGGACACCATCGCTCGTCATCGCCTGTGTCACCCTGCTGGCAACAACCTCGGTCCATGCCATCGACGCCGAATACCGGCGTCTGCTCGAACGCTCGGGCTGCACGCAAGTGACCGAAACGCAGGGCTGCGACATCCACAAGACCAAGGCGGAGAACGCCAAGGCCGGTTTCGGTTCGGCCGCCCCGGCGCATTCCATCGCCGCCAGTGAAACCAAGGTCGCCGAGAAGGCGTGCTTGGCGAAGGTCGCCAAGACCGTGGGTAAGCCGAGCAAAACGCTCAAAGTGACCGAGGTCCTGGCCGGCCAGGCCGGCATCGGGGTCACCATCAAGGTGCCTGGCGCGACCGCCCCCTGGTTCTGCCTCAGCGACGCCAAGGGGCATGTGGACAACGTCTCCTTCACCGGCAAGGACGGCGACTGAGCGCCGTCGCCCTGTCGAGGCATCCGGCCAGCCCCGCGCGGAGGGTGGCGCCACCCGACCACGATGACCGGCGCCACGCGCGAGGTACGAATAGGGTCGAGACCGACGAACTGCAATGTGAGGAGCAATCGCATCGATGATGGCCACCGAATCCAACATTCGCTGCTGGGCGGCGTGTCTCACCGGCGCCTTCTGGCTCGCACTGATCCTGTTCGCATTGGCCGGCCTGCTGGTCGTGCGCGACCTGCCGGTCTGGATGATCGCCGGGGTGATCGCGGCCGGCGTCGCGCTCGGCGCTCTGATCTTCCTGCCGCGCTGGCTGGTCAAGCGCCGCGACCCGGCCTACTCGTCGCGCCGGTCTTTCGCGGCCTTCGCGCTGGCCGGCGTGCTCGCGGCGACGGGACTCGCCTCGCTGCCCATCTATTACCTGACCTTCTGGGTCCAGACCGGGCCGACCGCCGTGCCGCTGGTCACGTTTTCCAACGGCCAGAAAACCGTGGTGTTCCAGGGCATGCAACATGTGGCGTCGGAGGATTTCTACAAGTCGGTCGTGTTCGACCTCGAACAGGCCCTCGCGGACGGCTACACGCTGTTCTACGAAGGGGTGGAGCCGGTGCCGGAACGCCCCGATCTGACCGAATGGTTCAACCAGACCCTGCGCGGCAGCGACCAGGATCTCAGCGCCGACTACCAGAAAATGGCCAACGGCTGCGGCCTGCGGTTCCAGCTCGACTACATGCAGTCGCTGAAGGCGGATATGGCGATCCATCCGGCGCGGCATGTGACGGCCGACGTGAACTACCTGGAGATGAAAACGGAGTACGACCGGCTCCTGCGCGAGGACCCGGCCTTCGCCGCCGCAATGTCCGCCCGGCAGGCCCAGGCAAAGAAAGCCGGCGGCGGGGACGAGTTCGCGCCCCTGATCGAAGCCATGGCCGGGACCACGCCGGGCCAGAAGAAGCTGATCGGCATCGTCTGTCGCGGCGTGCTGGGCATGGCGATCTCCGGAGCGCTCGGCGCGGAGAACAACCCGACGAACCGCATCATCGTCGACTTCCGCAACCGGGCGCTGGCCCGCTTCGTCGCCGAGTCGCCGGCCGACAAGATCTACATCACCTACGGCGCGGCGCACTTCCCGGGCTTCTTCGCGGAGTTGCAGAAGCTCGACCCGAAATTCACCGTCCAGTCGGTCAAGGGCGTGCGCCCGATGACGCTCCCGGACGAGGTCAACCTGGCGCCGGCGGCGGTGTCGGGCACGACGAAATGATTCAGCTCCGGCTCGTCGCCGCCACAGCCACCGCGTGCAGGCTGCCAAACCCACCTGCACGGCGGCGCAGAGCAAGCCCTGCTCGCCGTGAGGTAGGCTGGCCCACGGGCTCCTCAGATCGACCGACTCGAACAGCAGGTGCAGTAAGTAGAAGTTAGGAGTTGTGGCCGGCGTGGAACAGAGCGCTCGGCCAGAGTTCACCATAACCAATGAATGGAGGTTGCAGAGATGACACTTTTGATCGGACGGAGGGGGCTTCTGGTGCTGGCCCTCGGGCTTGCCGCATGGTTCGCAGCTCCTCTGAGCGCGGTGGCGCAGAAGCTGCCGGACTACAACGCCTCAGCCGGGATGCTCAACATCGGCAAGGACCCCGAACGCCCCGATGCCGAGATCTTTCACGTTTCCTACACCCTCAAAGGTGCGGACCCCGCCAAGCGGCCGGTGACCTTCGTCTTCAATGGCGGCCCCGGGGCTGCCAGCATTTACCTCCACCTCTCGGCCATCGGGCCAAAGACGATCGTGACGGCGGGCGACGGCAGTTTTCCCACGGTACCGGCACGCCTCGAAGAAAACCCCGACAGTTGGATCACCTTCACCGACCTGGTCTTCATCGACCCGGTGGGCACCGGCTACAGCCGCATGCTGCCCGGGCCGGACGGCAAACCCGGTGATCCGAAGCCCTACTATGGGGTGGACAGCGACGTGGACGCCTTCGCCGGCTTCATCCGCCAGTGGCTGACGGTCAACAAACGCTGGGGTTCCCCCAAGGCGATCGCTGGAGAGAGCTACGCCGGGCAGCGCATTGCGGGACTCGCGCGCGTCCTGGCCGAGCACTATGGCATCAACCTGAACCGCGCGGTGCTGTTGTCACCGGCGTTCAACGTGCCCTTGCTCGCCGAACCATTCCCGGCCTACGAGCTGCTGCACTCGGTCGCCCTCTTTCCCACCCAGGCCGCCGTCGCGGCCCACCACGGGCTGAGCACGATCAAGAACGATCCTTCTGGTTTCAAGACCGCCGAGGACTATGCCTTGACCGGTTATCTAACCGGATTGGCAACGCTTGGCCGCATGAACGAGGAGGAGCAGACCGCCTTTTATGCCAAGGTCGGGGGAATGATCGGGCTTGACCCGGCCCTCGTCGCCCTCAATCGCGGCCGGGTTGGCGAGGCGGTCTTTTGCAACAACTTGCTAGCGGCACAGGGCAGGGTGCTCGACCTCTATGACGGCACGCAAGCCAGCGACAACCCCATGCCCCAGAACCGGGACGAACTCCCTGCGTCCCCCCGATCCCTCACCGTTCTCTCCGGCGTGCTCCTGCCGCCCTTCATGGACTACCTCCAAAAAGATCTGGGCTATATCACCGAGCGGCCCTACACCGTGCTCAGCCTGGAGGTCAGCGCCCTGTGGGACCGCAAGTCAACGCTGGGCACCCCCGAGGATCTTGCGCTCGCCCTCACCCAGAACACCGACCTGAAAGCGCTGGTGCTGCACGGCTACCACGACCTCGGCGCGACCTATTTCGTGTCGCGCTACGTGCTGGAGCAATCGGTTCGGTCGCCCTCGGCGCGCAAGAGGCTGTTTTTCGGCGCCTATCCGGGCGGCCACATGTTCTACCTGCGCAAGGGCAGCCGGGCCGAAATGACCGCAGACGTTCGCAGCTTCTTCGAAAAGGCGCCCTGAGGTTTTCGGGCCGCCTCGGGGGCAGGCGAAGGGTCCACCCGCCCCTGATCCGCAAGACGCCGACCGACCTAAAATCACGTCCACGCCCGTGACATATTGCGCGTCTCGGAGACTGCGTGTTTATTCGGATACGAATGCCCGAGGCAATATTGCGTTCGGGCGTTGAGCATCTTCGGTGCTGAAATCACCTGCTGCGCCGTGATTTTCGGTCATTGATCCCGAAAGCTGTACCACCCCAAAACCACTATCACGAGGAAACTGGAATGAACAAGCAACTGACTCGCAGTTTGAGCCTGGCGATTGCCGCTGTCCTAGCCTCGCCCGCCGCCTTTGCCTACAACCAAACCGATGCTATTGAGGATTGTCAGGATAAGATTTTCGATGATTCCCAGTACTCCAGGTACTCCGACCCCCGTGGCGCGACC
>WBZP01003133.1_pt1 | contig 18267 bp, 19 predicted proteins | sample 5204301 | NCBI WGS metagenome assembly WBZP01 (sample SAMN12412401, study PRJNA552823) | activated sludge metagenome | isolation source: activated sludge from nitrification reactor of wastewater treatment plant... | place: USA: Pennsylvania | collected 2017 | reverse complement strand
CGTCGCCGAGAACATCATGATCGTCGACCTGGTCCGCAACGACCTGGGTCGCGTCGCGGACATCGGGTCGGTCACCGTGCCCGAGCTGCTGGCCGTCAAACCCGCGCCCGGGGTGTGGCATCTGGTTTCGACGGTGTCGGCCCGGGTGGATCCCCACCTTCCGATGCACGACGTGCTGGCCGCCGGGTTCCCACCGGCATCCGTCACCGGAACACCGAAACACCGTGCTCGACAACTGCTTTCACAATGGGAGCCAGACTCCCGCGGGGTCTACTGCGGCGCGGTCGGGCTGACCTCACCAATCGCGGGCACCGAGCTGAACGTCGCCATCCGCACGGTCGAGTTCGACGCGGCGGGCCACGCGGTGCTCGGGGTGGGCGGCGGGATCACCGCCGATTCCGATCCGGACACCGAATGGCAGGAATGCCTCGACAAGGCCGCCGCCACCGTGGGGCTCACGCCTGCCGCGAACGCAGAACCGCGTCGTAGAGCTCACGCCGCGACGGCGCACCCGGATTCGCGGCGATCACCCGCGCACACGCATCCTTGACGCCCATCCCCTCGTCGGTCAATGCCTGAACCTGCGTCACCAACGTCTCGACGTCGGCGCGGGGCTGGGCCCCGGCGACCACGACGGTGATCTCCCCGAGCACGCCGCCGGCCGCCCATTCCGTCAACTCACCGAACGTGCCGCGGACGATCTCCTCATGGGTCTTCGTCAGCTCCCGACAGACCGCAGCGCGCCGCTCGGCGCCGAGCACCTCGACGGCGTCGCCCAGGCACTCGGCCAGCCGCCGCGGTGATTCGAAGAACACCCAGGTGCGCTGTTCGCCGGCCAGCGACTCCAGCCAGCTGCGCCGCGCAGCCTGCTTGCGGGGCGCGAAACCCTCGAAGCAGAACCGGTCGGCGGGCAGCCCGGACACGGCCAGCGCCGTCGTCACCGCCGACGGCCCGGGCAGGCACGTCACCCCGATGCCCGCCTCGACGCAGGCCACCACCAGCCGGTAGCCCGGGTCGCTGATGGACGGCATCCCGGCGTCGGTCACCGCCAGGACGGTGGCACCGGTGGTCAGTTCGTCGACCAGAACGGGCACCCGCGCGGCCTCGTTCTGGTCGAACAGGCTCACGATCCGGCCGGTGATCCGCACGCCCAGCGCCTGCGCCAGCGTCCGCACCCGGCGGGTGTCCTCGGCGGCCACGATGTCGGCCGCACCGAGAGCCTCGACGAGGCGGGGCGAGGCGTCCCCCGGCTGGCCCAGCGGCGTGGCAGCCAGCAACAGTCGGCCGGCATTCATGGAATGCAAGCCTACGGTCCGTAACATGGGCGCCGATGACCGCTCCCACCGCTGCCCCGGAGCGCGCCGCACCGATGATCAGCCCCGGCCCGCTCGCCCCCGTCGCCGATTTCGGGCCCACCGATCGCCTCAATGGCTGGATCATGACGGCCGTCGTGAGCGCGCTGGCCGCCGTCACCCGTTTTCTCAACCTGCAGTCGCCCACCGACGCCGGCACGCCGATCTTCGACGAGAAGCACTACGCACCACAGGCCTGGCAGATGCTGCACAACTCCGGCATTGAGGACAACCCGGGCTTCGGCCTGGTGGTGCATCCGCCCCTGGGCAAGCAGTTGATCGCGATCGGCGAGGCGGTCTTCGGCTACAACGGCTTCGGCTGGCGGTTCAGCGTCGCGCTGCTCGGTGTGGCCATGGTCGCCATCGTGGCCCGCACGGTGCGCCGGATGAGCCGCTCCACGCTGATCGGCGGCATCGCGGGGCTGTTGCTGATCGCCGACGGCGTCACCTTCGTCGCTTCGCGCACCGCACTGCTCGACGGCGTCCAGGTGTTCTTCATCGTCGCGGCATTCGGCGCGCTGATCGTGGACCGCGACGACGTCCGGGCCCGGCTGCACATCGCTCTGCTCGACGGCCGGATCGACGAGACCGACTGGGGGCCGCGCCTCGGCGTGCGCTGGTGGCGTTTCGGTGCGGGTGTGCTGCTCGGAATGGCTTGTGCCACAAAGTGGTCCGGTCTGTACTTCGTGGTGTTCTTCGGCCTGATGTCGGTGGCGATGGACGTCGTCGCGCGCCGCCAGTACCGGGTGCCGCGGCCCTGGCTGGGTGCGCTGCGCCGCGATGTCGGACCGGCGCTGTACGCGCTCGTGCTGATCCCGTTCGGGGTCTACCTGGCGTCGTACTCGATGTGGTTCGCCTCCGAGACCGGGGTGGACCGCTACGAGGTGGGGCACTCGATCGGCCCGCGCGCCTGGTACCAGCCACCCGACGCGATCCGCTCGTTGTGGCACTACACGGCCAAGGCCTACGACTTCCATTCCGGGCTCACCAATTCGGCCGGCAATCACCACCCGTGGGAATCCAAGCCGTGGCTGTGGCCGATGTCGTTGCGGCCAGTGCTGTACGCGATCGACCAGCAGAATGTGGCCGGCTGCGGCGCGCAGTCCTGCGTGAAGGCCGTGCTGCTGGTGGGCACTCCGGCGATGTGGTGGTTGGCGGTGCCCGTCCTGTTGTACAGCGCCTGGCGGGTCGTGGCGCGGCGGGATTGGCGATATGCGGTGGTGCTCGTCGGTTACGGCGCCGGTTGGTTGCCGTGGTTCGGCGACATCGACCGTCAGATGTACTTCTTCTACGCCGTGGCGATGGCGCCGTTCCTCGTGATGGCGATCGCGCTGATCTGTGGGGACATTCTCTACCGACCCGGACAGGGTCCCGAGCGACGCACCCTCGGGACGCTCGCGGTGTGTTTGTACGTGGCCCTGGTCATCACGAATTTCGTGTGGCTGTTCCCGGTGCTGACCGGCATGCCAATCTCGCAGCAGACCTGGAACATGGAGATCTGGCTGCCGTCCTGGCGTTGATCCGCCGTTACAGCGCGTCCCTGGCGATGGGGCAAGACATTCCGCGCGGTCCGCCCCGACCGGTCGCCAGCTCCGACGCCGCGAGCCGCAGCACCTCGATACCCGAATCCTCCAGGCGCGCATTGGTTTGCGCGTTGCGCTCGTAGGCGACGACGACCCCGGGGGCCAGCGCGAGGGTGTTGTTACCGTCGTCCCACTGTTCGCGGCCGGCGATGACGGGATCCAGTCCGGTGCCGATCACCCGGAGCTCGGGGATGCCCATGGCTTCGGCGGCCGCCGCCACGAACGGCCGTTCCGCGGAGATGTCCAGACCGGCCTGCGACCGGCGTACGGTGACCGCGGTGAGGGAATCGGCGATGTCGGGATTCATCACCACGGCGTCGGTGTCGACCATGGTGCAGATGGTGTCGAGGTGCATCTGCTCGCGCCCGCGCCCGATGGCCACCGCCAGCACGGTGTGCGCCAATTGGTCGTCGAAGAGGCTGCGCACCAACGATTCCGCGCCCGCCGGGGTGGTCCGCTCCCCCACTCCGACGGCCACCACTCCGGGGGCCAGCAGCAGCACGTCGCCACCCTCCACGGGTGCCGACCGTGACTCGAAGGCGCGCCGGACGCCGCGGAATCGCGGATGGTGCGCGTACACCAGGTCGGTCAACGACGACTCCCGCATCCGCGCCGAGAGCGCGAGCGAGGTGATCACCACCCGGGGACCGATCCAGAACGACGAATCGCGGGTGAACAGCAGGTTGGGCAGGGGGTCGATGACGAAGTCGGCGCCGTGGTGCAATCGCCGCACCAACGAGGATTCGTTGTGCGGCAACGGAAGTTCGGCGAATGTCATCCCCGCCATCAGGACATGTGCCAGCTCGGCCGGTTCCAGGGTGCGCAGGTATGCCGACAGTTCCTGCGCCAGCGGCGGTCCCAGCCGGTGACTGTCCACCGCCGCGGAAATGCCGTGCATCCGGGCCGCGCCGCTGTGCAGCGCTTCGGCCACCAGATCGCCGAGCAGCAGGACCTCGACCCCCCGGGAGCGCAGCAGTTCGGCGAAGTTGTCGTGTTCTTCCTGCGCGCGCGCCACCCATGGCAGACCATCGAAGAGCAGCCGGTCGTTGTTGCGCGGGGTCAGCCGCTGCAATTCCGGACCGGGTCGGTGCAGGATCGCCACCCGTAGCCGACCGACCTCCGAATCCACACCCAGCTCAGCAGTCACAGCTAGCACCGTAGCGTGACCGCGCTCCGCCCCTTGGAATCGAACGTCTGTGCGATAAGCTGTGGGGTGTGTCGCTTCCGGTCCAGGAGTCGCTGTTCGACCACTCCGAGCGTCGCCACCTCGCGCACGGGGCCTGGGTCGACGTGCGCTCCGGCTGGCTGACGACACCGGCCCTGTTCGACGAACTGCTGGCCGCCATCCCGTGGCGCGCGGAGCGTCGGCAGATGTATGACCGGGTGCTCGACGTCCCCCGGCTGGTCAGCTTTCACGACCTGCTGCGCGACGAGGCCCCGCATCCGGGGCTCAAGCAGATCCGCCGCCGGCTCAATGACATCTACGCCGGCGAACTGGGCGAGCCGTTCACCACCGCCGGGCTGTGCCTGTACCGCGACGGCAACGACAGCGTGGCCTGGCACGGCGACACCATCGGCCGGTCCGCCGTCGAGGACACCATGGTGGCCGTGCTGAGCCTGGGCGCCACCCGCACGTTCGCGCTGCGGCCGCGGGGCGGCGGCGCGGCCCTGCGGATCCGCCACCATCACGGTGACCTGCTGGTGATGGGCGGTTCCTGCCAGCGCACCTGGGAGCACGCGATCCCGAAGACGGCGCGGCCCAGCGGGCCGCGGATCAGCATCCAGTTCCGCCCGCGCGGCGTGCGTTAGGACTTGCCGCGGATGGCGGCCACCGCGGCCACCAGCAGGTCTTCAGCGCGCTTGAAGTCCACCGGGGCCACCGGCTGGTTTGGCGCCAGCACCGGGTTGGCGGTCACCATCACCTGGAACTTGCCCAAGTAGGCGCGATAGCTGTACAGCTCGCCGGTCTGGGTCTTCCCGTCGCGCTCGATGTTGACGGTCCGGTGGACACCGAGGGTGCGCGCGCCGTCGATCTGCGGGGTGGGCACCGTCTCGACGACACCCTTCATCCCGGCACCGTCGAAGGTGATCTTCTTGCAGTCGTCGCTGGGCTCGACCACCGGCAGCGGTTCATTGGTCTCGAGCGCGATGGTGATGAACCGGTTGCCGTCGCCCTCGGCGGTGACCGCCGTCATGTTGCCCTTGGCGTCGGACGGCACCTGCGGGGTGGCCGCATACTTCGCGCAGTCCGCGGGATCGAACGTCATGCCGTCCGGCAGCTTCTGTCCCGTCATGGACTTGGGGTTGATGCCGGCCTTCGGGATCTCGGTGATGTGGAATTGGGGACCGAAGAAATTCTTCAGCTCGGACAGCTTGGTGATGTCGGCGGTCTGCTCATCCGACGAGCAGGCGGCCACCAGCGCCGCCGCGGTGACGGCGAGCAACATTGCGGATCTTGGCACGCAGCAAATCTACCGGACGCCGCCGCGACGCCGGTTGAGCCGCCAGATATCTGCGGTCATGACGGTGGCAAAGGTGCACCAGGCCGGGTATGGAGTAAGTGCCAGTCCCGCAACAGGATTGGCGCGTGCGGTGCGCCGGGCCAGGTCGGCGCTGCTGACCGCCAACGCGGCGGCGGCGACGGTCGACGGCCCAAGCTTGTGCGCCTTGAAGAAAAGCCAGCTCCATGAGGCGTTGAGGGCGAGATTGGTTCCCAGCGCCACGCCGTAGCGTCGACGTTCGTCGTGGTCGCCGCTGTCGGCCATCCGATCCAACGTGGCGGCCGAGGTGTTGGCGATCGTGGCGTACAGCGCCGTCCACGCCACCGGGAACACGGCATCGGGCGGGACATATCCCGGTTTGACCAGCGACGGATACCAGTCCTTGACACCCTGCCTGCTGACGACACTCCCGACGACGGCGGCGGCAGCGGTGGCCAGTGACGTTGCGATCAACGTGGACGCGCGCATGGTGCGACCACTACCCGCATCCGGCTGCGGCGAAACTCCGGCTACGCCGCGGCGGACGCGCCCGAGCTGCTGCTCGACGAGGAGCTGGAGCTGCTGGACGAGGAGCTCGAGCTGCTGCTCGACGACGGACTGGAAGCACTCTTGTCCGTGGTCGACTGATCGGCGGTCTTCGTCGTGTCGTCAGACTTGGTGGTGTCGTCAGACTTGGTCGTGTCGTCCGTCTTCGTCGTGTCGTCAGACTTGGTGGTGTCGTCAGACTTGGTGGTGTCGTCAGACTTGGTGGTGTCGTCAGACTTCGTGGTGTCGTCAGACTTCGTCGTCTCGTCGGACTTGGTCGTGTCGTCGGACTTGGTCGTGTCGTCGGACTTCGTCGTGTCGTCGGTGTTGGTCGTCGTATCCGTGGTGGCGGACGCGGCCGGAGTGGTGGGGGCCTCGGTGCTGGCGGCCGGCGTCTCGGTGGCCGCAGCCGCAGTGGCGTCCGTGGTGGTGGTCGTGTCGACGAGCGACGAGGCCACCGCGGCGGCCTTGTCCGCCAGCGCGGAGTCGCTGGTCTCGCCGGCGGACAGCAGCGACATCTTCTGCAGCGGCGCAACGTCGCCGGTGGTCTGCGGAACGGCCGGAGCCGCGACGTCCACGGTCGGGAGCGTGATGCCGCCCGCGCCGAACGTGTTGGCGGTGGTGCCGAACGGCCGGAAGTTGGGGTTGTTGAACAGCGTGGAGATGCCGTCGTCCATGCCGACGAACACGGAGCTGATCAGGTCGCCGGCGACCTTGAACAGGTCGATGTTCGGCCCAAAAATCTGGGCGGTGGTGGGCGTGCCCGGCGAGGTCTCGCGGTCATAGCCGAGCTCGACCAGCACGCGCAGCGGCGCGTCGATGACCTTCAGCAGCGGCAGCGGGACGAACAGCTCGAGTGGGATCAGCATCGGCAGGACCGGCGTCGAGATCATGTAGTAGTGGGTGTCGCCGGTCTGTCCCTGATCCAGGTAGCCGGTGCCGGCATCGGACGTGTTGAAGTAGTCCAGATGCAGGAACAGCAGGCCCATCAGGGCGTTGTAGTCCGCCAGCAGGTTCAGCGGGTACTTCGGGAAGTCAGCGAAGAAGTCGTACTGACGGGCGATGTCGGCGGTGGGATAGAGGAACTTGTCGCCGACGACCGGGCTGTCGGTGGGGCTGGATCCGTTGAAGCTGATGTTGGCGATCGGGAAGTACCACGGATTGAACCGCTCCAGCAGACCGCCGTTGGGGCGGTTGGGGTTACCGATGAACGTGAAGTTGATGTCCTGCGGGGCGGACTCGGGGTTGTCCTTGTACTTTTCGATCAGCGCGGCCTTCACCTGCGAGGCGGCGGTGGCGCTCTGCGAGTACCCGAAGATGGAGAAGCTGTTGGAGTCGCCGGCCTCGCCGTCGGGGTAGATGTGCGAGACGCAGGTCGACGGGCTGGTCAGGCAGTTGGTCAGCTGCGCGGCACCGGTCGCCACGGAGGCGTCGAACGTCCGGGTGCCGATGAACGGCCAGATCTCGTTCGGGTTCCACACGACCTTCGTCGTGACGCCCTCGCCCTCGGGCAGGTTGGGCATGATGTAGTGCTTCAGCACGTCGGCGACGTAACCGGCGGGCTGACCGCTGGCGTCCGTCAGACCCCACTGCGCGAAGGGGTAGCTCGGCAGGCCGTCGACGTCCCCCTCCCGAACGAAGGGGTTCACGAACGGCTGTCCGGTACCACCCATGATCAGTGCGGTCGTGCCCATGAGCCCGACGCCGACCGCGGCCGGGGGCGCCCACATGAGCGCCATGACCGACGTCCCCACGAATCCGTTGACGATCAGGGCACGCGATGCCTTACCGACCATTCGACTGTCCTCCACCCCGCTCGATGTCCGGCACCGGCGCGTTTGCCGGCAACCGCAGATTCGGTGCAGGACTCCGATTCTGCAAGACAAGACTCCGTGCACTTTATACATATTGTGGCGTAGGACACCAACTGAATCGGAACCTTCCACAGTTTGCGCAGGTGCGGCGCACACGGCCCACGATACCCACCGGACGCGATTCCCGGGTGGCTTGCCCAACCGGGTCCCGACGGATTCGGTTACTGTCATCTGGCTGCGACTTCGCGGCACGAACGCCCGCGCCAGGCGTGCGCCGGAAGGAGACACGTTCCGAATGATGCGAATCACCGCGGTGTCCGGAGCAGGCATTGCTGCGGTCGCCCTCACGCTGACCCTGGCCGCCTGCGGCTCGGACACCAAGACCGAGGAGAAGGCGACCTCCACGACGTCCGCGGAGTCGGCGACGTCCGCACCCTCGCCCGCGCCCGCGTCCACACCCCCGGCGCCCACATCGGGCGCTCCGGCCGCCGCCGGGGAGACCCTCGACGACTACATCGCCACGAACGGGATCCAGAAGACCGTCATCCAGCGCGGGGAACCGGGCCCGACGATCGACCTGCCCACCCCGCAGGGCTGGGCCGTCGCCGAACCCAGCGACGACGACCCGTACGGCGGCCTGGTCTACAGCGGAGCGGTCAGCAAGGACAAGCCGCCGCGGATCCGGGCCAGCCTCTACAAGCTCACCGGCAACGTGGACGCGGCAAAGGTGCTGGAGCTGGCTCCGGCCGCACTCAAGAGCCTCCCGAACTTCCAGGCGCTGGGCTCGCCCGGTGACGCCCAGCTGAGCGGGTTCCAGGCTTCCCAGGTCGGCGGAAGCTACGTGAAGAACGGCGACTCATGGCTGGTGGCCCAGAAGACCACGGTCATCCCGACCGACGGCGGCGTGTACGTGTTCCAGCTGAACGCCGAGGGCCTCGAGAGCGACATGCCCGTCCTGATGGACGGCACCACCGTCATCGACAAGCAGACCAAGATCACCCCCTGACGGTGCGTGGCGGGGCGGCGGTGTCTGATCAGGCCCGCGAGTACGCCGACGCCTCGGCGACCTGCTCGGCGGTGGGGCGCACCCCGGTATAGCGCTCGAATTGTTCGGCCGCCTGTAACGCGATCACCTCCGCGCCGGTGATCACCTGCTTGCCTGCTTGGCGGGCCGCCACGATCAGCGGGGTCTCGGCGGGCATCGCCACGACGTCGAACACCGTGTCCGCTTGCGCCACAGCCTCATCGGAGAACGGGCTGTCGAATTCCTCTGGGCCACCGGCCATTCCGACCGGCGTCACATTCACCACGATCGACGCCGCCGCGCCGCCGGCGTGCGGCCGCCAGTGATAGCCGAGCTCGTCGGCCAGTTCGGGACCGGCGGTCGGGTTGCGGGCGACCACGACGCCGTCGTGAAATCCGTTGTCCCGGAAGGCTGCACCAACCGCCTTGGCCATTCCGCCGCTACCGTGGATCAGGACCGATCGAGCAGGGTCGAGGTGGTGTTCGGCGATGAGGCGCTGTACCGCGATGTAATCGGTGTTCGACGCCGACAGCACCCCGCCGTCGTTGACGACGGTGTTCACCGAACGGATCGCCAGCGCCGAGCGTTCCACCTCGTCGACCAGATCTAGCACGGCCTCCTTGAACGGCATGGACACCGAACACCCGCGGATACCCAGCGCCCGCACACCGCCGATGGCGGCCGCGATGTCGGTGGTGGTGAACGCCTTGTAGATGAAGTCCAGGCCGAGCTGGTCGTAGAGATAGTTGTGGAACCGGGTGCCGATGTTGCTGGGCCGGGCGGCCAGCGAGATGCACAACGTCGTGTCCTTGTTCAGCGGTGGTCGGCCCATTTCAGCTCAGCGCCCCGTACACCTGCCGCGCGGCATCGCGGATGCGGTCCCTGAGGTCGGCCGGCAGCCTGACCTCGCGGACCTCCTGCACCTCGATCACCGTCGTCACCACACCGATGTCCTCCCGCTCCCACTTCGCGCCGTACTTGTCCAGGATTGCGCGCATCGGCAGGTTGTCGGAAAGCACACGCGCAGTGAACTTCTCGATACCCGCGACGCTCGCGGCCAGCATCAGCGCCTTCATCAGGAAGGAACCGACGCCGCGGCCCTGGTATTCGTCCCCGACGATGAAGGCGATCTCGGCGGCGGTGCGATCGTCTTCGTCGCGGACGAAGCGGACGTCACCGACCATACCGTCCTCGAGATCGCAGAGCACCCAGGCGAAGTGGTTCACATAGTCGACCTCGAACAGATACGCCTTGAGCGACGAGGACAATTCGCGCGGCGACATGAACCGGCGGAACACCGTTTCCGCCGAGAACTCAACCGCGCCCCGTTCGGCCCGCGCACTGTCGCCGGGCAGCACCGGACGCAGCAGCAACTCGGTGCCATCGGCGAGATGGATCGGGATCGGGTTGATGAACGCGGCCATTCGCTGGCGCGCCGTCCGCACCAACGTGTTGAGGACACCGGGAAGCTCGATCAGCGTGTCGAAGGCGTCATCGCGGCCGACCCAGCCCGTGACCTCACCGGCCGCCAGGACCGTCGCCACCCGCGGTCCACGCCGCAACAGCGCGATCTCGCCGATCAACTGACCGGCCTCGATCGTCATCCGCAGGGTCTGGCCGTCGGCGTTGACGCGCTCGACGAGGCCGCTGCCGGTGGCGATGATCAGGAACGAGTGCGCCGTCTCCCCCTGCCGCATGAGCACCTCACCGTCGCCGGCGCGCAACGGCTCGAGCAGCGCCGCCAACGGATACAGATCAGCGGGGAAGCAGTCCGCGAACACCGACAGGTTCGACAGTTCGGCGGCACGCGCGGTTATCCACTCGGCCACCTCGTCATCCTCCCGTCACGGATTCTGATGTCCTCCAACGCCATTGGACATCACTACGAGCTGGGTAGCGCGTCGACCGCGGCCGCCACCCGGGTCAGTAACTTATCGACGGACGCGATGTCGTAGCCACGCTTGAGCACCGACGACCTGGGGAATCTGATGCCACGGACGTCGGCGGCGCTGAGGTGACCACGGCCGTCGAGCCGGCGGGCGACCAGCTGCAGGAAGTCGTTGACCGACTTCTCGTCGTACCCCCTCCTGCCCACCGGCGTCTTCGGGAGAACGACCTCGCGAACATCCTGAGCCGTTACGCTCCCCGCGGCCTGCGTCATGCCGCCAATCGTACGGGCGGGGCCTCGAGCGCACGACCAAAACACACTGCCGGGCCGCCCCGTCGAGGGCTACGATCCAAGTGACGAACGCGGCCATCCGGCCCATTGCACCGTGGCCACCGATCCGAGCGAACGGACGATCATGGCCGACATCGTGCTCATCAACCCGCGATTCGAGTTGTCCTACTGGGGTCTCGAGCGAGCGCTGCCGTTGGTCGGCAAGAAGTGCAACCTGCCGACGGCATGCCTGCCACTCCTGGCCGCGCTGACGCCGCCGGGCCACCGGGTGACGATCGTCGACGAGAACGTCGAGCCCATCGACTATGACCGTGTCGCGCGGGCCGACATCGTCGCGCTCACCGGAATGACCGTCCAGCGCGCCCGGATGCGGGAGATCCTGCGCGAACTGAAATCCCGCGGGACCTTCACGGTCGTCGGCGGCCCGTGGGTGAGCGTGCAGGAGGACTACTTCGACGGCCTGGTCGATGCGATCTTCGTCGGCGAGGCCGAGACCACCTGGCCCCGGTTCCTCGAGGACTGGGCGGCCGGCGCCCATCAGCCGCGGTACGAACAGTCCGAACGGACGGATATGACGCAGGTCCCCGTGCCCCGCTATGACCTGCTGAACGCCCGCGAATATCTGTTCGGCAGCATCCAGTTCTCCCGGGGGTGCCCGTTCCAGTGCGAGTTCTGCGACATCATCGTCACATTCGGCCGCCGGCCGCGGCTCAAGACCAGCGCACAGGTGATCGCCGAGCTTGAGGCACTGCGCCGCCAGCACCTGACCATCGCGTTCATCGTCGATGACAACCTCATCGGCAACAAGGCCGCGGTGAAGGTGCTGCTGCGGGACATCGCGGCCTGGCAGGAAGCCGAGGGTTATCCGTTCTCGTTCTTCACCGAGGCGTCGCTGAACCTCGCCGAGGACGACGAACTGATGGCCCTGATGGACGCGGCCAACATCCAGGTCGTGTTCATCGGGATCGAGAGCCCGAACGAGGAATCGCTGCGCGAGACGAAGAAGTACCAGAACGTCCACAAGGGCGACACCGCCGTGGACCGGGTCCGCCGGATCCAGGACGCGGGACTTGAGGTGTGGTGCGGAATGATCGTCGGATTCGACCACGACGATGCCCAGATCTTCGCCGCCCAGCGCGAATTCATGCGCCAGACCGACATCATGCATGCGATGGTCGGCATGCTCTCGGCCATCCCCAAGACGCCCCTGCACGCCCGGCTGCACGACGAGGGCCGGCTGGACCTCGAGGACCTGCAACCGTTCGGCACCAACGTGATCCCGCTCGGCATGTCCCGCGAACAGCTGCGTGACGGGTACGTCGCACTGATGCGCGATCTCTACGAACCGAACTTCTATTTCGAGCGTCTCGAAAATCTCTATCTCACAAGGAAATTCAATTTCTCCCGCGCCCGCGCCGAATACTGGAAGCGGCACCGCTGGCACAGGCGGCGGGCGAAGTCACTCGACGCGCTGCGGGCGGCCGGGTTGTTCCTGCGGCTCATGACGACCATCCCGGAGCCGCACCTGCGGCGGATCTACCGCCGCGAGATGGTGACCATACTGCGCCGCCGACCGGATCCCGGCGTGTTGTTCATCTGCGTGATCAAGTGCGCGATGCACTATCACCACTACTCGATGTCGCGGCAGATGGTCGAGGAGCGCGCCCTGGTGAACACCTTCTGACGCGATGCGCTACGGGTGCGTCGTTCCGTCCTTATCGACCGGCCGGATCGTCGGCACGTGGGGTTGCAGCTTCCCGGTGCGGGGTTCCTTCTTGATCCGCACGGGTTTCTGCTCGTCAGCCTCATCGCTCATGGTTGCCCTTTCTCGATGACGACCCGCGTCGGCGATGCCGGTGCGGTGGTGCCGAACGCGACGCTGGCCGACGCGGCCACGACGAGGACGGCGATGGCGAGGATCAGCGCCCGGAAGCGGTTTGCCAGCCCGAAACGGCCTGTGACGGTGGCGATTGCCGCGGCGACGCCCTCCTGGTGCCCCACCGCGTAGCCGTACTGGATCTCCTCGGGCAGCAGCGCGTGGTCCGGGTCGGCGAACAGGGCCTCCTGGGTGTCGGCGGCGACATTGACCAGAACCGCGGTCGGCGCGTAGATCGCGAACGCCAGACCCACGGCACACAGGTAGGCCGCCATCGCCACGATGTACCAAACCTGTTGGCGCGGGCCGGTGGAGAATCCGAAGAACGCGACGGCCGCTGTCGCCAGGGCGAGCATGGTAGAGGTGTTCGCGCGGTATTGGGCGAGCAGCCCTTCGACCTTGTCCCGCGCGGCTTTTGACTCCTCACGGTAGAGCTTGACGGTGTCCAGCAGCACGTCGGCCTCGTCGGCTGCGGGCGGCTCATCGGGGGCTGTTGGTGGGTGCACTGCACATCCGTCTGTCGAGGGATTGCCGATCGATTTCCCCAGCGAAGCACGCGCCGACGTCGATCGCAACAGTTCTCGCAGACGGCTCGTCCTACGGCGATCCTGCACCGGGCACATCAACGCGCGCCTGCATGATCCACCCCGTCGACCTGCCTGCCATCAGCCCTTCATGGGTGGTGTCGTTGACCGCCATGTACAGGGTGCGCCCATCGGCGCCACCAAGGCATGGCGCGACCGCCCAACCCTGATCGACCGAAATGCGATGGGTTACTTCGCCACCGGCGCGCACGCGGAGAAACTCACCGGTGTCATAACATCCGACCCAGACCGCTCCTTCGGCGTCGACGCACAGCCCGTCCGGATGGCAATCCCCCGGTAGGTCGGCGAACACCCGCTGCCCGCCGAGTCCGCCGTCGGGCAGATACGAATACGCAAGAACCCGTGAGCCGTTGGTCTCGTTCACCACAAGCGTCAAGCCATCGGGCAGCACCCCGAGACCATTCGGCACCGCAAGATCCGTCGCGACCACGCGCAGGTCACCGTTGCGCTGAAGGAGTCCGATGCCACCACCCATCGCCGTTCCGTAGTGCTGGTACAGGTCGACGAAGATGCGACCGTCCCCGGTAACGACAAGATCATTGGTCGACCACGCGACGTCACTCACGTCCACCGTGTCGATCACTGTTCCGCCGGCATCGACGAAGTGGACCTTCGGCGCGAACAAGCTCGACACCACCAATGTCCCGTCGGGCAGCCAACCCAGACCGGACGGACGCTCGACCTCGACCTCAGCGGCGAGGTCACCGGTCTGACCGACCGAGTACACCGTGCCCGCGGGACTGTCGGTGAACCACAGCCGCCCGGATCGCCACCGAGGTCCTTCGCCGAACATGATTCCGTCCACGAACGGACGAGGTTCGATGGCCGTCACCATCGCTGCAGATTAGCGAACGGGGCCAGGATAACCGTGAACGACTTACTCGCGAAGGGAATTCTCGATCGTGCAGGACCACCCCTTGGACGCTAAGTCAACCGAACTGCAAGCCGAGATCGACCGGTACGCAGCACAACTGGGGGCACACCCCCTCGCCGTCGGCATGCGAACCAACGACGGCCTCAATGTTTTCGTCGGCGAGGATGGCCTCTACCACTTCACGTTCTACGAGCGCGGCAAGCTTGGATTCGACCAAGCAGGAAGCCTTGACGACCTTTTGTTCTGGTACTGCGAGAGCATCGTCAGCAACGAAGCGTCATACCTGTCGGACCGCAAGGAACGTTTCGGCTACGAATACGATCTACTGAGCCGCCTGGACCCGGAATGGGCGAAACGGCGCGTACGTGAACTGGCCGCAAAGTTCCGCAAATGGGAGCCTGGCGTAGCGCAGCCAGAGGATCTCTCCCTGCTCCCCGACATCGGCGAGACCCTATGATCCCCAGCGCCGAGGTTGCGCCGTTGTTGATGCGCCTGCGGAATACATAGCGGGACCTTGCGGGGCGGCCGAACGTGCCGTGAGTCGTACAACTCTCCAACCGGCCCCACAAAGCAGAAAACCCGCCGTCATCAGCGGGTCTGTCTGTGGAGCTAAGGGGAATCGAACCCCTGACCTTCTCGATGCGAACGAGACGCGCTACCAACTGCGCTATAGCCCCTTGGTCGCTAGCAGGCTACCAGCCAACCAGGATCAATCCGAAACCAGCGGGTCACTGCCCCGATGCGCGTGGCAGGTCGTATTCGCGGGCGAATGACGTGTACTCGAGATGCTCGAAGACCGGGTCCTCGTCGTCGATCTCGAGCACCGCGGCCCCGGGTCGGCGCAGCCGCGCCGGCACGACGTCGAGCTCGCGGTCATCGGTGTTCTCCACGCCCAGCCGTGCCCGCGACATCCGCTGCATGCGTCGCCGGCGCAGCTGCTCCTCAATGCGCGTCTGACGGCGCAGGTACGCCAGATAGCCCAGCGTCGCGACCGCCAGAGTGGCACACGCGTACCAGGCCGTCGGGGTCCACGCGAAGGCCAGCACGGCGCAGAGCAACAGCAGTGTCGCCATGGTGACCAGCGCACGGCTGCGGAACCGGTATTTGCGGGCGCTGACGGCGGCCGCCGTCTTCGTCGCGTACCGGACCTCGCGACCGGCCACCGGGGCGACGGGCTCGTCGGCCTCGGGCTCGAGGCCGGAGGTGTCCTCGACGTACTCGTACTCGTCGGCGGTGCCGTCCTGAGCCTCGGTACCCTCGGCCGATACCGGCACGGGCTCCTCGGCCATCGGAGCGTCGGCCACCGACGGCTCGGGTTCCGTTTCGGCGCTGGCGAATTCGAGCGGCAGCTCATCGGTCTGCGGTTCGGCAGTCTCCTCGGCGACCGGCAACGCGCCGGAGTTCTCCTCGACGATGTCGACGTCGAGGTAGTCGGGTTCGTCCTCTTCGGCCAGCGCGGTCACCACCGCGACGGACTGCACCCGCGACGGCTTGCCGGTGACCACCACGGGACCGGTGTCATCCTCGTCGAAGTCCTCGAAATCGTCGTCGGCCTCGGGACGCCAGTGCGGGTCGCTGCGGTGACCGGCGGCCGGACCGCCTCGCCTGATGAGGCGGGCTGCCCGGGTGGTGTTGAGGACGCGGGTCGCCAGGGCGACGTCGCTGGTGCGCCGGACGGTGTCACGCCGATTGATGAGCATGGGCACCAGCACGAACAGCCAGAGCACGACGAGGGAGATCCACAACAGTGATTGGGGGATGCTTGGCATGGTGGCCTGCTCCTTTCCCCTCCAGGCTAGGTGTCGTGAGCTGCGCAATCAGGACGACGCGCCGAGGTCAATTACACACCTGTAATTCGATTCAGACAAGCACCACGAGCCACAAATATCACATTGGTAACACGACCGAATTGTGACCGTAGACATCTGCAACGCCTACGGTCGATGAGCGTGCCATATCCCGACGCTCAAACCCACCGCGCGCGGCCGGCATGCACCAACTCCGCGGCCACCGATCCCCTGACCTCCTCGACGGTCAGCCCCACCAGCAGGTGATCGCGCCACCCGCCGTCGACGTCGAGGTAGCGCTTCAGCAGCCCTTCCTCCCGGAACCCGGCCTTTTCCAGTACCCGGCGGCTGGCCATGTTCTCGGGCCGGACGGTTGCCTCCACCCGGTGCAGTCGGACCGCGCCGAAGCAGTGATCCAGTCCCAGCGCCAGCGCGCCGGTGGCCACTCCCCCACCCGTCAGTGCACTGTGCACCCAGTAGCCGATCCACGCCGAGCGCAGCGCGCCGTGCGTCACGTTGCCGATGGTCAGCTGACCGCCGAACTCGCCGTCGACCTCGATGACGTACGGCAGCATCCGGCCGCGGCGCGCCTCCGCGCGAATGGCCGAGCACACCGAAGGCCAGGACGAAATCCCATGGCGCGCATCCCATTCCAACTCGGCGGTGGGCTCCCAGGGTTCGAGGAACGGCCGGTCGTCCAGGCGGAGCCGGCTCCACTGGGCCGCATCGCGCATCCGGACCGGACGTAGTCGCACCACCCCTGCGGGCACGCGGAGTGGACCCACGACCTCGGGCCAGCCGGGGTGCACACTCCCGGCCCGCAGGAAACTCACGTCGAATCAGCCGCGCTGGGCCAGGAAGGCAACGTCGACCGTCTCACCCGTGCGGATCTGCTCGGCCTCACTGGGCACCATCACCAGGCAGTTCGCCTCGGCGAGGGTCGCCAACAGGTGCGACGACGCGCCCGGCGTACCACCGAGCGCCTGGACCAGGTACTCGCCGGTGTCCTGATCGCGCATCAGCTGGCCGCGCAGGAATCCCTTGCGGCCCGGCACCGTCGCGATCGGGGACAGCGTGCGGGCTTGCACGATTCGCCGCATCGGCTGTCGCTTGCCCAGCGACAGCCGGATCAGCGGCCGCACCATCACCTCGAACACCACGAGCGCGCTCACCGGGTTGGCGGGCAGCAGGAAGACCGGAACACCGTCGGCGCCCAGCTGGCCGAAGCCCTGCACCGACCCCGGGTGCATCGCGATGCGCGCCACCTCCATCTCGCCGAGGCCCGCGAGCACCGACCGGACCGCCTCGGCGGCGGCGCCTCCGACCGCGCCGGCCACCACGACCACCTCGGCGCGACTCAGCTGACCCTCGACCGCTTCGCGCAGGATCTTCGGATCGCTGTCGATGATGCCGACCCGGTTCACCTCCGCCCCGGCATCGCGGCCGGCGGCGGCCAGGGCGTAGGAGTTGACGTCGTAGACCTGGCCGTTGCCGGGCGTACGGGAAATGTCGACGAGTTCGCCGCCGACGCTGATCACCGACAGCCGGGGCCGCGGATGGACCAGCACCCGCTCGCGTCCGACCGCGGCCAGCAGTCCGACCTGCGCCGCGCCGATGACGGTGCCCGCCCGGACCGCGACGTCGCCCGGTTGGACGTCGTCGCCCGCGCGACGGACGTAGGCCCCCGAACGCACCCCACGCAACACCGTGACCCGGGACTGCCCACCGTCGGTCCAGCGCAACGGCAGCACCGCGTCGGCCAGGGTCGGCATGGGCGCACCGGTCTGCACGCGAACGGCCTGCTTTGGCTGCAGTCGCGACGGAGTACGCGCGCCCGCCTCGATGGTCGCGATCACCGGCAGACTGAGCTGCCCCTGGCCGTCACCGTCATCGCCCTCGGCGCCCAGGGCCAGCACGTCGACACTGCGCACGGCATAGCCGTCGATGGCGGCCTGGTCGAAGCCCGGCAACGGTCGTTCGGTCACCACCTCTTCGGCGCACATGAGCCCCTGCGCCTCGGCGATCGCCACCCGCACCGGCCTCGGGGCCACGGCCGCCGCCTGCACGCGGGCCTGCTGCTCTTCAACCGAACGCACTAAGAACCTTTCTGCGCGAAGGCGCCGACGCTACTGCTCGTCCAGGCCCAG
>WBZP01003132.1_pt1 | contig 18268 bp, 19 predicted proteins | sample 5204301 | NCBI WGS metagenome assembly WBZP01 (sample SAMN12412401, study PRJNA552823) | activated sludge metagenome | isolation source: activated sludge from nitrification reactor of wastewater treatment plant... | place: USA: Pennsylvania | collected 2017 | reverse complement strand
CGGACCGAAAGAGGGATGTGTCCGCTAACGTCGCCGCCCATGAAGCGCATATCGTCCCTCGTCCTGGCCTTGGCCGTCTCCTCCCTCCTGGTCACGGCCTGTGGCGACGACAAGAAGGACACCAAGACAACGGCAGCGGCGGGGACCACCGCAACCGCCGGCAGCACGGCCTCAGGTGGCAGCACCACCCCCACCGGCACCACCCCCACCGGTACCACGCCCGCGTCCGGCACCAAGGCGGCCGGCGACGGCAGCTCGGCGGCCGGTGGCCCGTACTGCGTCAAGGTCGCCGAATACAAGGCGGCATCCGACGTCATCGGCAACCTGCTCGACGCGGTACCGCCCGACGCCACCAAGCTGCAGGCGGCCTTCGCCGAACTGAAGCAGCTCATGCCCGGCATGACCAGCGACGCGCCGGCCGAGATCAAGGCCGAGGTTGCCACGGTGCTGTCGACGAGCACGCAGTTCTTCGAGGTGCTCCAGCGCAACGGTTTCGATCTGGTCAAGGTGCAGGCCAACGCCGCCGACTCGGCAGCGATCGAGGCGATCACCGGCAACACCCTGGTCAACCAGGCCTCCGACAAGCTGGCGGAGTACGCCAAGACGGTGTGCAAGCTGGAGAGCTGACCAGCACCGCGGGTTCACACCACGGCTGATTCACCGGCCCGACCCGGCACGACGCCGGCCACCGGGTCTGGTGGGATCCCGGCACCGAACGGGCGCCCACCGAGACGGTCCCTGCCGTGGGGCTCGTTCCAGCTCGTCAGATCCGGGCCCTGTGGGACCACACCCGTCGGGTTGATGTCCCGGTGGACCTCGTAGTAGTGGGACTTGATCTGGGCGAAATCGGTGACGTCCCCGAAGCCGGGCGTCTGGTACAGGTCCCGGGCGTAGGCCCACAGCACCGCCATCTCGGAGAGCTTGTGGCGGTTGCACTTGAAGTGCCCGTGATACACCGGGTCGAAGCGCGCCAGCGTGACCCATAGCCGGATGTCGGCCTCGGTGATGGTGTCGCCGACGAGGTAGCGACGTGTCGCCAGGTGGTCGCTGAGCCGGTCCAGCGCGCTGAACAGGCGGGCGAACGCTTCGTCGTAGGCGTGTTGGGTGCCAGCGAAGCCGCACCGGTACACCCCGTTGTTGATCTCGCGGTACACGACCTCGTTGATCTCGTCGATCTCGTGGCGGTGGCGTTCGGGGTACAGGTCTGGTGCTCCAGGGCGGTGGTACGCCGCCCACTCGGTGATGAAGTCCAGGGTGATCTGCGAGAAGTCGTTGGTGACCACGGCCCCCGTCGGGATGTCGACGACGGCCGGCACGGTGATCCCGCGTGGGTAGCCAGGCTGGGCTCGCTCGTAGGCGTCCTTCAGGCGAGGGATCCCGAGCACCGGATCGAGCCCGCCCGGATCGAGATCGAACGTCCACGAATCGGGGTCATGGGTCGGCCCGCAGGCGCCCATCGAGATGGCGGACTCCAGGCCGAGCAGGCGGCGCACGATGATTGCTCGTGTCGCCCACGGGCAGGCCCTGGCCACGACCAACCGGTACCGGCCCGCTTCCACCGGCCAGCCGTCCCCGCCGGCGGCGGTGATGCGCGCCGTCAGGTAGCGGGTATCGCGCTGGAACCTCGGCTGGACGTAGCCGGCCATGGCGCGTTGGCCCGGCAGCTGCTCAGACCGCGAGGAGGTCGCGGGCGCCGGTGTCGCTGGACGGGTGGCGCAGCTTGCTCATCGCCCGGGCCTCGATCTGGCGGATGCGCTCCCGGGTGAGATTGAAGTGCTCGCCCACCTCTTCCAGGGTGCGCGGCTCGCCGCGGTCGAGGCCGAAGCGCAGCTTGAGGATCTCCCGCTCCCGCTCGTCGAGCGGGGCCAGCAGGCGGCTGATCTCGTCGGGCAGCAGGGCGGTGGCGGCCACCTCGAACGGCGATTCGGCCGAACGGTCCTCGACGACGTCGCCGAGCTCGGCATCGCCGTCCTCGCGCAGCGGCTCGCTGAGCGAGAGGGGCTCGGCGGCGAAGCGCAGGGCCTCGGTCACCTTGTCCTCGGGCATCTCCACTTCCTTGGCCAACTCGGCCAGGGTGGCGGGGCGGCCGAGCTTGAGCTCCAGTCGGCTGCGGGCCTTTTGCAGGCGGGCCAGCGTGTCGCCGGCGTGAACCGGCAGGCGGATGGTGCGCCCGGTGTTGGCGATGCCGCGGGTGATGGCCTGGCGGATCCACCACGTGGCGTACGTGGAGAACTTGAAGCCCTTGCGCCAGTCGAACTTCTCGACGGCGTGCATCAGCCCGAGGTTGCCCTCCTGGATGAGGTCCAGCAGCGGCAGCCCGCTGGCCTGGTACTTCTTGGCGATGGAGACGACCAGGCGCAGGTTCGACTGGACGAAGGCCCGTTCGGCGTCTTCGCCCTCCTTGGCGGCGCGGCGCAGCTCACGCTTCTTGGTGGCGGTGATGTCCTTGCCCAGTGCATCGAGCTCCGCGATCGCCGTCTTGCCGGCCTCGATCTGCTTGGCCAGGCGCACTTCGTCGTCCTTGGTGAGCAGCATGTACTGACCGATGTCAGTGAGGTACAGGCGGACAAGATCCTCTTCGTCTCGTTCGACGCGATCTTTGGCCAAGGCCAACCTCCTCGCTCTCGCCACCCGTCGCAATGCTGCGCCGGGCTCAGGGGCGGATGCCCCTGGCGTTCTGCCGACACGATACCGAGGGAGTCATGCGTCACACACCCCGGCGTGTCAGTTGCTGAGCGGCAGTGCTGCCACCTTGGCCGCCGCCAGTGGGGTGACGCGGTTCAGTTCGGGGATCGAGTCGGCCAGCTGACCCGTGGGGAAGATCACCACGTTGACCCCGACGAGCACGTTCGCGCAGCGAACCACCTCGATCTCGGAGATGTCGAGTGTGGCCCCGGTGGCCTGCAGGACCTGGCGCTGCTCGAAGGCGACGTGCTGGGTGCACGCCGGCGGCAGTTGCGCCGTGACGCTCTTGGGCACGCTCAGCACGGTCACCTGCAGCGACGCGGCGCCCTGCGGCGTGCTCACGACGAACCCCGGGCAGACGTTGGTCAGCGTGTCGATCTGGCTGTCGAGCACCGCCCTGGCCTGCTCGGCGGTGCGGAACACCAGCACGGTGTTGAACAGCGACTGGGCGTTGGCAGTATTGAGGCCGCGACCGAAACTGCGTTGGACGCCGGGGTTCGGGGCCTCGGCCTCGACGCCGCACAAGGCCGAGCCGGCCGTGCCGTTGCCGGTCTGCACCCACCCGCCGCCCAGCTCGCCGGGCGTCAGCAGGGAGGAGACAGCGTCGGCCGGCGAGATGCGGGTGGGCTCGGCGTCGACGATCGTCGGCCCGGCGGACGGAGACGGCGACGATCCGCGTGGCGCGTCGGTGGCCGCTGGTGTCGCGGTGCCCCGTGGGATCGTGGACGGGCTCGACGTGCCGCCGCCGCCCGACAGAGCCACGACGATGGCGATCGTGGCCGCGGCGGCAGCGGCGAACAGCCCGCCGATCACCCGCCGATCGCGGCCGGGTGAGCCGGCGGGTGCGGGCACCGGCGGCGACGCCGGGGGTGGTACGGGATGGTCCGGTGCGGGCGGCACGGCGGTCGGCGCCGGTGTCGCGGTGGGTGTGGCCCGTGTTCGTGTCGCGCCGGCAAGCGGCAGGCGTGGCGCCAGTCCGGCCGCGCCCATGGCGACGGCGAACTTCGGATGAGCGTCCAGAGCAACCGGGCGGCCCGTCTCGGTGCGGATCGTCTCGGCCACCAGCGGGATCTGGGCGCTGCCACCCACCAGCAGGAAGCGGCTCACCTGGTCCATGCTCAGCCCGGCATGGACGAGCATCCGCCGCAACGTGTCGACGGTTTCGCGCAGGCGTGGGCGGATGATCCGGTCGAGATGGGCGCGGGTGAGCGTGACCGAGTGCTGCAGCCCGGGGGCGGCAACCGTGATGGTGGCGTCGGAGTCGGTGGACAGGGTCTCCTTGGCGCTGCGGCAGTCATCGCGCAGGCGGGCGACGGCGGCTTGCACCGCGGGGTCGGCCGCATCGAGCGCGCTCACCGCCCCGTCCAGCTCGTCGTCGATGTAGGACATCACGGCGGCGTCGATGTCGATGCCGCCGAAACGCTCCATGCCCTCGGGCCGGCCGATCAACCGGAAGCGGTCGTCGTCGCGCTGCACCAGCGCGGTGTCCAACGTTCCGCCGCCGAAGTCGTAGACGCCGACGATCTCGCCTGGCTCCACCCGGTTGCGAGAGGCGTAGGACATCGCTGCCGCCTCCGGCTCGGTGAGCAGGCGCAGGGTGGCCAGATCGATCCCCGCCTGGCGGGCCACGCCCTCCATCATCTCCACCTTGTACGGGCCATAGGTCGCCGGGTGGGTGAGCACGACGGACCCGGGTGTCTCACCCTCGCGCTCGCTGACGGTCTTCATCACCGCCCGCAGGACGTGACCCATCAGGGCGTCGGCGCCGAAGGGCGTGCCGCCGAGCACCAGCGGAGTGGGGTCGCCGAGGCGGCGTTTGAACTCCCGGGCAAGGCGGGCGGGCTCCGCCGCACCCCGCCTGGCGGCCGGCTCGCCGACGAGGACCTCACCGTTGTCCCGGAGAAGGACCACCGTGGGGATCACGGTGGACGCGCTGCCCAGCGTGCACACCTCGACGTGCCCGTCGCGGCCCATCGCCGCGGCGGTGTAGGTGGTACCGAGGTCGATGCCGAGCTGGTAGGAGGGCTGTGCCACGCCGTCAGTCCGGCGTGAACGGTGTCTGGGCGGCGCGCTCCACCATGGGCGGGACCGCGTTGGTGTTCAACTCGCTGAACAGTGCGCTGTTCTCACCGTTGGCGTCGGCGAGTCCCTGGATGCTGACAGCCGACACCACGTTGCCGCAGCGCACGGCGACGTAGTTGGTGAGGATCTTGAACGTCGGATCGGTCTGGCCGGTGAAGGTCAGGGTGACGAGGCGGATGTCGGTGCATCCGGGGGGCAGCAGCGATGTCAGCGCCGGCGGGCCGTCGAGGAACACCGCGGTGGCAACGAGGGTCTCGTTGTTCAAGGTCTCGGTGTACCCGTTGCACTCGTTGTTGACCACGGTGGCCTGGTCGGCCAGTGCGGCCCTGGCGTCCGCCGGTGTGCCGTAGACCTCGATGGTGTGGTTGACCTGCTGGAGCTGTGGGGTGGTGGCGTCCTTGACGAAGGAGGCCGACTGGTGGCCGATGGGCTGATGCGCCAGGAACGTGCCGCAGATGTCGTTGCCGGACTCGTCCACGGCGGTGTCGGCGAAACCGTCGGACAGGTCGTCCGCGGTCAGCAGCGCCGCGGCGAGATCCGCCGGGGTCACCCGGTTCACCGGGCTGGTGATCGGTGGCGAACTGGCGGGTGGTGGCGTGGCCGGAGGTGATGTGATGGGCGCCGTCGGCGCAGGGGCACTGACCGGCGTCGTCGCCGGAGACGTGGCGGGCACGGTGATCTGCGGCACAGCGGTGCGCGGCGGTTCGACGGTCTTGGGTGAATCCTTCTTGAAGAGCAGGAACGAACCCAGCCCGACGATCGCCGCGGCGGCCACGCCGACGGTGGCGATCAAGCCGGTGCGCGGTGTCGACGGGCTCGGCGCCGCCGTGACCCGAGCCGTCGGGACGGCGGCATTCGGGGTGGTCGGGGCCGCCGGGGCCGCCGGCGTCGCCGTCGCCGGTGCGCTCGGTGACGTCTGGCGTGGTGGTTCGGTGATCGGCTGGGTCGCCGCGGCGTTGGCCGGCAACGGTGGGGTGATGAGCACCGACGACGCCAGCTGGTAGGCGGCGGCCCCGAGGCAGATGGAGAACTTGGGGTGGGCGTCGATGGCCACGGGACGTCCGGTCACGGTGCGGACCGTCTCGGCCACCAGCGGGATCTGCGAGCTCCCCCCGACCAGCAGCACCTTGCTGACGCGGGCCATGTCGATCTCGGCGCTGGCCACGGCCCGGCGCACCGCGTCGACCGTCTCGCCGAGGCGCGGCCGGATCATCCCCTCCAGGTCATCACGAGTGATGCGCACCGACTCGACCAGCCCGGGGGCGGAGACCTGGACGGTGGTGTCGGTGTCGCCCGACAGCGCCTCCTTGGCCGCTCGGCAGTCGTCCTTCAGGCGGAGCATCGCCGACTGCACCGCCGGGTCGTCGGGCTGCAGTGCGGTCAGTCGACCGCCGAGGCGGTCATCGACGAAGGCCAACAGCGCGGCGTCGATGTCGATGCCACCGAAGCGCTCCATGCCCTCCGGTCGGCCGATCAACGCGAAGCCGTCGTCGGTGCGTTGCACCAGCGCGGCGTCGAAGGTGCCGCCACCGAAGTCGTAGACCGCGACGATCTCGCCCGGATCGACGCGGTTGCGTGAGGCGTAGGAGATCGCCGCCGCCTGCGGTTCGGTCAGGAACGTGACGTGATCCAGGTCGAGGCCGGCCAGGCGGGCAACCTCGCGCATCATGTCCTGCTTGTACGGGCCGTAGTTCGCCGGGTGGGTCAGCACCACCCGATCGGGCGCCGAACCCTCGCGGTCGGTCACGGTCTTGACGACCGCCTTGAGCAGGTGGCCCATCAGCGACTCGGCGCCGTACGGCGTGCCGCCGAGCACCAGCGGGGTGGGGTCGCCGAGGCGGCGCTTGAACTCACGGGCGACCCGCGTCGGTTCGGCGGTGCCACGGCGCACGGCGGGCTCGCCGACCAGTACCTCGCCGTCGGCGCGCAGCAGGACCACCGACGGGACCACCGGGCTCATCGATCCCAGCGTGCATGCTTCGACGCGCCCCCCACGTCCCACGGCAGCAGCCGTGTAGGTCGTGCCGAGATCGACGCCAAGTTGATAGCCCACTACATCCTCCCGAACGTCAGCGGTACATCATCGCGTACGCGACACCGGCGCGCCTCGATAACGTCCACTCGACCAGTTTGGTTCATTACCGCCCCGGAGGTGGTCGACATGCCCAACCCGATGCTCAACGAAGCGGCGCTCGAACGAGCGGCCAAGGCTGGATGGGGCGCACCCGATCCCGCTACCCGCGCCACACCCATCCCGCCCATCACCGACGGACCGGTCAGCACCTGGGATCCGCGGGTCATGACCGTGTCCGGCACCGCCTCGGCGACCGGCGTGCTGCTGGTGCTGCTCCTGGCCTCGGCCACGGTCGGGTGGATCTCCGGGCCCGACGCCAGTGACCTCAGCCCGAAGTTCCCGATGGCGGCCATCGCCGGTGTGATCGTCGGCCTGGTGTGCGTGATCTGGGCCAGCTTCAAGCCGATGATGGCCAAGATCCTCGCCCCCATCTATGCGCTCGGCGAGGGCTTCTTCGTCGGGGCGATCTCCAAGGCGTACAACAACTGGCAGAACGGCATCGTCATCCAGGCCCTCGGGGCCACCCTGGCGGTGTTTGCCGTCATGCTCGTGCTGTACAAGACCCGGGTCATCAAGGTCACGGACCGCCTCCGCCGTACGGTGATCGCGGCGACGGCCGGGCTGATGCTCTTCTACCTCGTGTCGTTCGTGATCCACCTGGTCACCGGCAGCGGGGTGAGCTTCCTGAACTCCTCCAGCGGCCTGGGCATCGCCTTCAGCGTGCTGGCCGCCGGCCTGGCTGCGTTCAACCTGGCGCTCGACTTCGACTTCATCGAGCGCGGCGCGGCCCGCCAGATGCCCAAGGGCATGGAGTGGTTCGCCGCCCTCGGCTTGCTGGTCACCCTGGTCTGGCTGTACCTGGAGATGCTGCGCCTGCTGGCCAAGCTGCAAGACCGCCGCTGACCACGCCGCTGAGCGGAGGGTGCCGGGTCACCCGGCGGGTACGGTACGGCGATGGCCGAACGCGTTGACTTCGCCGAGCAGGCCATGGGGTTCGCCCCGCAGCTCTACAGCGCGGCGCTGCGCATGACCCGCAACGCGGCCGATGCCGAGGACCTGCTGCAGGAGACCTTCCTGCGCGGCTATCGCAGCTTCCACACCTTCGAAGCGGGCTCGAACCTGCGCGCCTGGCTGTTCCGCATCCTGACCAACACCTACATCAACACGTATCGCTCCAAGCAGCGCCGGGTGCAAGAGACCGACCTCGGCGACACGCCCGACCTGTACCTGTACCAGGGTGTCCAACGCCTCGATCCGTCCACGCGCAGCGCCGAGGACACCCTGTTCGAGCTGTTCACCGACGACGAGGTTAAAGCAGCCCTCGAGGCCCTGCCCGACTCGTTCCGCATGCCCGTGCTGCTGGCCGACGTGGAGGGGTTCAGCTACCGGGAGATCGCCGACATGCTGGACATTCCCATCGGAACCGTGATGTCCCGGCTCCATCGGGGAAGAAAGGCGATGCACAAGCGGTTGTTCGACTTCGCCGTCGCGCGGGGCCTGATCCTGCCCGAGAGCTCACCAGACGGCGATTCCGCCCCGCCACCAACCGAGGACCTGCACCATGGCTGATTGCAACGAGACGCTGCGCGAGCTGCATACCTTCCTTGACGGCGAGCTCTCCACGCAGGCTCACGAGTCCATCTCCGGCCACCTCTCCGGTTGCGTCGACTGCCTGCAGGCCTATGACTTCCACGCCGAACTGAAGACCGTGATCCGCCAGAAGTGCAGCTCCGACGAGATCCCGCCCGGCCTGTTGGCCAGGATCGAGCTGTGCTTCGACGAGGACTTCGACGGCGACGGCAGGATCGGTTGAGAATCGCCGGGCCCGTCGCCGGCTGGCTACGCTGACGCCATGCTTGCCTACATCTGGCACTACTGGATCGGACTGATCCTGTTCCTCGTCTCGATCCTGCTCGTGCTGCAGATCGTGGTCGGATACGTGCGCAAGGTCGTCCGCCCGCAGTACCCCACCAAGCGCCAGCGCTCCGAGTAGCGCACGTCCGTGGCCGGTCCCCGGACGATCATCGACTGGGCCCTGGCCGAGCGAGTCGCCAACGGCGTCGCCGGGCGTGGCGCTCACGCCGTCCCGGCCCCGGTAACCGATCTGTCCGAGGTCATCCCCGAGATCGAGCAACGGATCGAGGACACGACCGGTCTGCGCTCGGCCCACGGGTCGGCAAGCTTCGACGTCGTCGATCGCCGAGCGTGGATTGCCGCCAACATCGGCAGCTTCCAGCATCTGCTCGCCCCACTGGCAACTCGCGCCGAGTCCATGCGGCGCGCACCGGGGCTGGGTGTGGCCCGGCGGATCACCGGCACGGAGGTCGGGTTGCTGCTCGGCTGGATGAGCCGCCGGGTGCTCGGTCAGTACGACCTGCTCGTCGGCCAGGACCCGGACGGGGGGCCGGGCGCTGGCGCGGTGTACCTGGTGGGAGAGAACATCGCCGCCGTGGAGCAGCGCTTCGGCTTCGACCCGGCCCAGTTCCGCACCTGGGTGCTGATCCACGAGTTGACCCACCGAGCCCAGTTCACCGGCGTGCCATGGATGCGTGACTACTTCGCTGGGCTCGTCGGCCAGACGTTGGCCCTGGCCAATCCTGATCCGCAGATCCTGGCCAAGACGATCGGCGCGGCGCTGCGTGACCGACAGCACACCCGCCAGCAGCTGCGCGACCACGGTCTGGCCGGTGTGCTGGCCACCCCGGAGCAGCGCGCCGTGATCGACCGCATCTCCGGGTTGATGTCGTTGCTCGAAGGTCACGGTGACGTGGTGATGACCCGTGCCGCCGGGCCGCTGGTGTCCGACGCGGCCCGCTTCGAGCGGATCCTGCAGGCGCGCCGCAAGCAGGGCAGCGCCGTCAACCGGGTGGTCCAGCAGCTGCTGGGCATCGAGGCCAAGCTGAACCAGTACGCCGCCGGGGCCCGGTTCATCGCCGCCGTGGAGGAGTCCGGCGGGCCGCGGCTGATCGACCGCTGCTGGCGATCCGCCGAGGACCTGCCCTCGATGGACGAGATCCGCACCCCGCAGCGGTGGCTGGACCGTGTCCTCGCCTGACGCCACCATCACCGGCCTCCTGGCGCGGTGTACCTTCCCGGCGCCGGGGACCGAGGTCACCTGCGCGGTGTCCGGCGGGGCAGACTCGCTGGCACTGCTGGCTCTGGCGGTCCACGCCGGGTGCCGGGCCGTGGCCGTTCACGTGGACCACCAGCTCCGTGACGGGTCCGCCGCCGAGGCCGGGGTGGTGGCCGCGGCCGCAGAGCGGTTGGGCGCCGGGTTCCGCGCCGTGACCATCGGCCCGTTCCGCGGCGGCAACGTCGAGGCCACCGCCCGCGCCGCCCGCTACGCCGTGCTACCGGCCGACGTGATGACCGGTCACACCGCCGACGACCAGGCCGAGACCGTCCTGCTCAACCTGCTGCGCGGCGCGTCGGCGGGTGTTGCCGCCATGACGCCAGGCCCGCGCCGCCCGCTGCTGGCCGTGCGGCGGTGGGAGACCACGGCGGTGTGCGCACGGCTCGGCCTGGATGTCGTGGTCGATCCGAGCAACACCGACCCGCGGTTCAGGCGCAACCGGGTCCGTCACGAACTGCTCCCGCTGATGGACGACATCGCCCAGCGCGACGTGGCGGCGCTGCTGACCCGCCAGGCCGACGTGAGCCGCGCCGACAACGAGCTGCTCGACGCGTTGGCCGAGGCGCTGGACCCCACCGACGCCGTCGCGCTCGCCGCCGCGCCGCAGGCCCTGGCGCGGCGCGCCGTGCGCCGCTGGCTGACCACCGACCATCCACCTGACCTGGCCACCGTCGGGCGCGTCCTCGACGTGGCCGCCGGGCGGGCCGCCTCGTGCGAGGTGGGTGGCGGGCGTGTCGTGGCCCGTACCCGGCAACGACTTCGGCTGACGACCCCTCGCAACGTCCATCGGGCCAGTTAGCCTGTCCGGCGACACGGCGAGGTACGGCAAGGAGGCCAGGCGATGCCGCCGAGGCTGCGTGGCAAGTGGGCGCTGGGGATCACCCCGCGAAATTTCACCTGGATCATCAAGGACAAGCTCGCCGTGTGCGAGCGGCCAGGTGGGTACGGCGAGAACCATCGCCGTGTCCGTCGCCAAGAGGAGATCATCTGGCTGCGCGAGAACGGGTTCGGCTGCCTGATCTCGATCATCCCGGCGCCGCACAACCTGCACAACTACGAAGAGCTGAACCTGCCGTACCTGCACCGCCCGTTCACCGGCATCGGCGACAGCGGCGTGTGGCTGAAGTCGTTCTACACAGAGCTCAACGGGCTGCTGGAAGGCAGCACCAAGGTGATCATCCACAACGACAACGTCGACGACCGGCTGATGGGGATCCTGGGCGGTTACATCCGCTGGAGCGGCCTGGTGGACAACCCGTCACAGGCCATCACCATCACCGAGCGCATCGCCCAGCGCCAGCTGGATCCCTTCGCCCGTGAGTTGATCCTCGGCGTCCACGAGCTCCGGTGATCCCATCTGCGCCGGCACTGCCGGAGCGGGGTCGTACAATCGCTCCATGAGCAGTCACCCCGCGGCGTGGCACGCCGACCCCACCGGGCGTCACCAGTACCGCTACTGGGACGGTCAGAACTGGACCGACCACGTCAGCGACAACGGCATCCAGTCCACCGACCCCGTCCAGCAGGCGCCGCGCATGGACCGCTTCGACTCGGCGATGACGGTTGGCAACGAGGGCGACCCCGAGCGCATCCGCCAGCAGGTCCGCGGCGACGACGCTCGGCGGTACCGCTCGGCGCAGATCGGTGAGGCCGCGTTCGTCGGTGGTGGGACCATCTTCACCGAGCCGGTGCTGGTGGTGAACCAGAAGGCCAAGCTGATCGAGCTGCGCAACGAGTACGGCGTGTTCGACCAGAACGGCCAGCGCATCGCCTCGGTCACCCAGACCGGCCAGAGCGCCGCCAAGAAGCTGGTGCGCCTGGCCTTCGACGTCGACCAGTTCCTGACCCACAAGCTGGAGATCAGCGACGCTCAGGGTCGCGTCATCATCCGCCTCACCCGCCCGGCCAAGCTGGTGAAGAGCAAGATCGTGGTGAGCGACGGCAACGACAACGAGATCGGGCGGATCGTCCAGGACAACGTGTTCGGCAAGATCCACTTCACGATGGAGGCCGGCGGCCAGAACGTCGGGTCGATCAACGCCGAGAACTGGCGGGCCTGGAACTTCAACATCCAGGACGCCACCGGCGCCGAGGTCGCCAGGATCACCAAGACCTTCGAGGGGATCGCCAAGACGATCTTCACCACCGCCGACAACTACGTCGTGCAGATTCACCGAGTCCTGCCCCAGCCGCTGAACGCGCTGGTCGTGGCGGCGGCGCTCAGCGTGGACACGGCACTGAAGCAAGACTCCCGCGGCCTGAACTGATGGCCACCGTCACCGTGCGCGGGACCGCGGCGCGCCAGGTGCAGCCGGACTTCGTGGTGGTGTCACTCGGGCTCACCACGGTGGCCAAGGACGCGCCGGCCGCGCTGGATCTGGTGGCCCAGTGGTCCGACCAGCTGGCCGACCTGCTGGCCGGGTTGGGGCTGCGCCAGCAGGACTGGGTGACCGAAGGCGTCAACGTCGCCGAGGAGTTCGAGTGGCGCAAGGACGCCCAGGTCAGCGTGGGGTACCGGGCCACCACGGGCGTGGCTGCCACGCTGCGCCAGCTCGACCAGGTGGGCAGGCTCCTGCGGGATGCGGTGGGCGCCTGCCACGCCACGGTGCGCTCCCTGTCCTGGCAGGTCGACCCGGACAACCCGGCGCGCCGGGAGGTGCTGGGTGACGCGGCGCGTGACGCCCGCCAGCGCGCCGAGGCCTACACCGCGGCACTCGGTCTGGGCCTCGGCAAGGTCGAGGCGATCAGCGACGAACCGCTGCGCGGCGGCCCGGACGCCGGCGGGGCGATGGAGGCGATGGCCTACGGGGCCCGCTCGAAGATGGCGGACGCCGACGCGTCGATGACCGTCAGCGGAGGCCTGGTGTCGTTGTCGTCCGAGGTGTACATCCGGTTCTCGACCGTGTCCGCAAGTTAACTCTGGAGTAACATTCTGGTTGATGGCCGGACAACGAGTTCTGGTGAGTGGGATGGGCGGTGAGCTCGGCTCCCTGACTGCCAGCCTGTTGGAGAGCGAGCCGTGGGTCGGGTCACTGATGGGGATCGACGTCGACCCGCCCAGGCGGCGCCTGCGCAAGGCCCAGTTCCATCTGATCGATCCGAAGAATCGGCCGCGCATCGTCGACGAGGTGACGAAGTTCAACCCGCACGTGATGATCCACCTCGCGGTGTGGGAGCCCGACGCCCGCGCCAAGCACGAGATCGCCCGGCGCTTCACCCATGACGCCACGACGGCCATCGTCGGCGCCGCCGCCGAATGCCCGGCGATGGAGGCCCTGGTGGTGCGCAGCGGCATCGAGGTCTACGGCCGCCACCGCAACGCGCCCACCCGTCCGGACGAGACGGCCCGGCTCGACCCGTCCAGCGAGTACGGCGTGATGCTGGAAGACATCGAGCGCACGGCCAGGGCCGTGGGGAAACGCGTCAAGCTGTCCGTCGCCAAGCTGCGCCTGGCCACGGTGCTCGGCCCGCACGTGCCCAGCCCACTGGGTCGGCTGCTGCGCCTGCCGGTGGTGCCGTTCAGCGCCCTGGCCGATTCGCCCTTCGCTGTGGTGCAGGACCGGGACGCGGCCAGGGCGTTCGTCGCCGCCGCGGCCCGGCGCTACGACGGCCCGGTCAACGTGGTGGCCCCCGGGGCCATCACCACGTACCAGGCGGCGCGCCGCGGCAACCGGTTCCCGCTCCCGCTGATCGGACCCGAATGGGCGGCCGTCCGGCGAATCACCCATCTGGCCGGGGTGCCCATCCCCGACCACGTGCTGGAGATGATGCACCGCGGCCGGCTGGCCGACGATCGCCTGCTCCCCGAGGCGCTCGGGGTGGCCCCCGAGCGGACCACCCCCGAGGTGGTCGACCGCCTGTACGCCTGGGAGAGCGTCGTGCGGGTCATCAACGGTGAGAGGAGCGTGGCGTAGTGGTCGCCCAGGTCATCCGCCTCCCGCAGCGAGCGGCCGAGGCAGCGGCCTCGGCCATCACCCGGCCGGTGCGCCCGCTGCTGGCGCCGTTCATGGTCGACGACTGGGGCCGCGACCAGCGGTTCATCGACGTCGTCGGCCCCTTCGCCCGGCTGCGCTGGCGAGTGATGGTGGGCGGCGTGCACCACCTGCCGTCGCGCCACGGCGCGCTGCTCGTCGTCAACGACCGCCAGGGTTCGTTCTCCCCGCTGATGGCCGCGCTGGCGTTGTCCCGGGTGACCAAGCGACCGGTGCGCTTCGCCGGGCGTCCGGACATCGCCCCGGCGGGGCCGCTGCTGCGCCGCCTCGGCGGCATCCTGGCCCGGCCCGACGAGGTGCGCTGCGCCCTGGCCCATGGTGATCTCGTCATCGTCAGCACCACCGAACAGGCCAGCCGGCAGGCCGGCACGGTGGATCACCGGCTGATCCAGCCGGCGGTGCTGGAGCACACCACGATCCTGCCGGTGGCCACCCTGACCCACCGTGTCCGCCGTGACGCCCGGGTGGAGATCGGCGCGCCGATCCGCCACTCCACGAAGCGCAAGGGCCCCCTCGCCGAGGTGGAGCTGGCCGACTCCACCCAATCGCACCTGCAGCGGTTGCTCGACGGCTTCGGAGGATTCTGATGCCCTACGCAGTGGCCTCCGACGGGATCCGCCTGCACTACCAGGACATCGGTCGCCATGGCGCGCCCGTGGTGCTGTTGATCCAGGGCCTCGGGGCCGACAAGAACGGCTGGATCGCCCAGCGCCCGGCGCTGATGCTGCGCTACCGGGTCATCGCCTTCGACAACCGCGGCGCCGGCCGTTCGGACAAGCCGTTCGGGCCGTACACCCTGGAGCAGATGGCCGACGACGCGGTCGCCGTGCTGGACGCCTGCGACGTGGACCGGGCCCATGTGGTGGGGGCGTCGATGGGCGGGGCCATCACCCAACTGGTGTACCTGCGTCATCCGGAGCGTGTGCGCTCGATGGTGCTGGCCTGCTCGGCCTGCCGCAACGTGCCGTGGCGTGAGGAGCTGCTGCAGTCATGGGCCGACCTGGCGATGTCCAAGGGGATGGGCGTGATGGCCCATCACGCCGGGCGCTGGGTGATCGGGCCGCGCTCGTTCCGCCGGCTCTGGCCGGCCGTCGGCTGGCTGGGGCCGCTGGCCATGGGTCGCGTGCCGCACGCCTTCGCCGCCCAGGTCAAAGCGATCATCTCGGTGAACGACGGGCAGGCCGACAACCTCCGCGACGTCAAGGTCCCGACCCTGATCATGGTGGGCAACCAGGACATCCTCACCCCGCGCGCCGACAGCGAGGAGATGAACGAGCTGATCCCCGGATCGGAGCTGGTGGTCATCTCCGGGGCGGCGCACGGGTTCATGATCGAGCACGCCTCCACCTTCAACCGAGTGCTCAAGGAGTTCCTCGAACGGGTGTCCCACGAGCGTGCCGACGCCGTCGGCTCACCCGTCGCCCTCGTCGGGTGATCCCCTTCGACGACGCCCTGCGCGCTCGGCTGGCCGGCAACCTGGTGCGGCATCCGCGCCTGACCATCGACGCCGGTGGACGTCGCCGTGCCGCGGTGGCCCTCACCGTGGTTCCCGGCGAGCACGGGGCCGCGTTCTGGTTGTGCCTGCGCCCGTCCCGGCTCAGTGAGCACGCCGGTCAGTTCGCCCTGCCGGGCGGGCGGCTCGACCCCGAGGAGACGGCGGTGCACGCGGCACTGCGTGAGCTGGACGAGGAACTCGGCGTGCGCCTGGCCGAGGATCAGGTGCTCGGGATGCTCGACGACTACCCGACACGTAGCGGCTACGTGATCACCCCGGTGGTCGTGTGGGGCGGCGACGCTCCGGTGCCCTCACCCAGCCCGCACGAGGTGGAGGTGCTGTTCGCCATCGGCCTCGAACAGCTCACTCGCGACGACTCGCCGGTGTTCGTGGCCATCCCCGAGAGCGACCGCCCGGTGGTCCAGCTCCCCACCGACGTCGCCACGCTCCACGCGCCCACCGCGGCGGTGTTGCTGCAGTTCCGCTGCGTCGGCCTCGACGGTCACGTCGGGCTGCGCGTCGACCACCTCGAACAGCCCGTTTTCGCCTGGCGCTGACCCGCCAGGGTCAGGCCCGGCCGGTGTGGCCGAAGCCGCCGCCGCGATCGTCGCCGTCGTGGGCCGCGACGACCCTCCAGCGGACCTGCTCGACGCGCTGGACGACGAGCTGGGCGATGCGGTCGCCGCGGCGGACCTCGAAGGGCCGGTGCGGGTCGGTGTTCAGCAGGATGACCTTGACCTCGCCGCGGTAGGCGGCGTCGATCAGCCCCGGCCCGTTGGCCACGGTGACCCCGTGGTGCAGGGCGTTGCCGCTGCGCGGCAGGACGAAGCCGGCGTGGCCCGGCGGGATGGCGATGGCGATGCCGGTGGGCACCAGCTCCCGCCCGCCGGCCGGGGCGACGGTGACGTCGATCCGGGCGCGCAGGTCCAGCCCGGCATCGCCCGGGTGGGCGTAGCCGGGAAGGGCCAGGTCGGTGTCGAGATGGACGACGTCGATGGCCAGGGTGTCGGGGCGTGGCTCGGCCGGGGTCGGGTCGGGCATGGCTGCACTCTACGCTCGGGTCCCATGTCCACGTCCGCCAGGCCCCCCAGTGTCGACCGCCTGGCGCGGGCGGTGTCGGCGGCCACCGGGCTGCCCCACGCGGTCAGCGTGGACCTCGCCCGGCGGGCGATCGCCGGGGGCGCCACCGCCGAGGCCGGCGTCGTGGCCGACGCGGTTGCCTGGCGCCGCCAGCTGCTCGGGCCGGTGATCAACGCCACCGGCGTGCTGTTGCACACCAACCTCGGCCGCGCCCCGCTCGCCGCCCATCACGCGGCTCGCCCCACCAACGTGGAACTGGATCTGGTGACCGGCCAGCGCGGCTCTCGGCAGCGCGGTGTGGGCAGCCTGCTGGCCTCGTTGTGCGCGGCCGAGGCGGCGATGGTGGTGAACAACAACGCCGCCGCCGTGCTGCTGGCCGTGGCCGCGCTGGCTGCCCGGCGTGAGGTGCTCGTCAGCCGAGGTGAGAGCGTGGAGATCGGTGGCGCGTTCCGCGTGCCCGAGGTGATCGAGCAGTCCGGGGCGACGCTCGTGGACGTGGGCACCACCAACCGGACCCGCCTCGCCGACTACCGCCGGGCCATCAGCCGCGCCGGCGCCGACGTGGCCGTCGTGCTGAAGGTGCACCCCAGCAACTACCGGGTCGACGGCTTCGTCGAGTCCACGACCGTCGCCGATCTGTCCACGCTGCCGGTCCCGGTGATCGCCGACCTCGGCAGCGGGCTCATCGATGCCAACTGCCCGTGGCTGTCCGGCCCGCCGCCGGCCTGGTTGGCCGGGGAACCGGCGGTGCGCCAGTCGATCGACGAGGGCGCGGCGCTGGTGACCTTCAGCGGGGACAAGCTGTTCGGCGGCCCACAGGCCGGCATCATCGCCGGGCGCGCCGAGTTCGTGCAGCGCTGCGCGGCCCACCCGCTGGCGCGCGCCCTGCGCCCAGGGGTGCATGTGCTGGCGGCGTTGCAGGACGTGGCCCTGGCCTACCTCGGCCGCACCGTGGTCGGCGAGGTGCCGTTCTGGCGGATGGCGGCCGCGCCCCTGTCCGAGGTCCGCGCCCGCGCCGAGCGCCTCGGCGAGCGGACCGGGGGCGCCGTCGTCGAGTCCGAGGCGGTGCCCGGTGCGGGTTCGGCGCCCGGCGCCGTGATCCCGTCGGCGGCGGCTGCCTTCGACGGCGACCTCCTGGCAGCGCTGCGTGAGGGGGCCACGCCGGTCATCGGTCGTGTCCGTGACGGGCGAACCCTGTTGGACCTGCGCAGCGTGGATCCGGCCGACGACGAGGCCCTCACCGCGGCCGTCCAGCACGTCACGGGTGGCCGATGACGGTCGTCAGCACGGCCGGCCACGTGGACCACGGCAAGTCCTCACTGGTGCTGGCGCTCACCGGAACTGATCCCGACCGCTTCGAGGAGGAGAAGCGCCGCGGCCTGACCATCGACCTCGGCTTCGCCCACACCGTGCTGCCCTCTGGCGCCGAACTGAGCATGGTGGACGTCCCCGGCCACGTGCGCTTCCTGCGCAACATGCTCGCCGGAGTGGGCGCGGTCGACGCCTGCCTGTTCGTGGTGGCCGCCACCGAGGGGTGGAAGCCCCAGAGCGAGGAGCACCTGCGGATCCTGGCCCTGCTGGGCGTGCGCCGCGGCGTGATCGCGCTCACCAAGGCCGACCTGGTGGATGACGAGTGGCGCGAGCTGCAGGCCATGGACGTGACCGACCGGGTGGCCGGTACGTTCCTGGCCGACGCCCCGATCGTGTCGGTCAGCAGCGTCACCGGC
>WBZP01003131.1_pt1 | contig 18278 bp, 10 predicted proteins | sample 5204301 | NCBI WGS metagenome assembly WBZP01 (sample SAMN12412401, study PRJNA552823) | activated sludge metagenome | isolation source: activated sludge from nitrification reactor of wastewater treatment plant... | place: USA: Pennsylvania | collected 2017 | reverse complement strand
TTCAAGGTTCATAAATATAAAGGAATTGAACAATCAGAAATTAATATTAGATGAGCTTAAAAAGCATCTAAATTGCCATTTTAGAGATTGCCATCAAAATTCTATAGATAAAGTTAATCTAAACAATTATATTAAGACGTTCATCGATGATCTTGAATCCGGTGTCAGGACATATACTACTTCAAATGGAGAAAGGAAAATATATACTAAATCGACTATCCTGACATATAAAGACTTTCAGACTCAATTTGAAACATATCAGAAGTCTAAAAATAGAAAATTAAATTTTAAAGATGTAAATCTTGAGTTCTATAATCAATATGTTGATCACTTCACAAAAAGGGGGTTTAAAAATAATTCTATTGGTAAACAAATAAAGATCCTTAAAACTTTACTTTCGGCTGCACTGGAAGACGGCCACCACTCAAACAATGATTTTAAAAAGAAACAATTCAAAACCTTAAATTCGGATGTATTTAATATATTTTTGTCATCTGATGAGCTAAATATATTAAATAATTTAGATCTAACAGCACAACCCCAACTTGAGTTAATCAGGGATGTATTTCTTTGTGGTTGTTTCACTGCACTTCGTTTTTCTGACTACAAAAGAATTACAAAAGATAATTTTATAACATTTGATGACAGAAAATATGTTCAAATAATTACATTAAAAACTAACCAAAAGGTAATAATACCAGTAAGTCCAGATCTTGATAATATTCTAAGGAAGTATGATTATAATATTCCTTACATTTATGAACAGAAAATAAATAGAACAATTAAACAAATAGGAAGAATGGCAGGGATTAATTCTATTATTGAAATCAAATCCATAAAGGGGGCTAAAATTCAAATTGATAGATTACCTAAATACAAACTTATTACTACACACACAGGAAGAAGAACAGGTGCAACATTACTATATCTTACGGGTGCAGGTATCTTAGATATAATGAAAATTACCGGACATAAATCAGAGAAAAGTTTTCTTAAGTACATTAAAATGTCAGAAGAAGAAGCCGCAATTAGACTACTAAACAATCCATTTTTTACTAGGTCTAACCCAAAGAAAATTTAATAAGATTTAAAAACCGGGTAAAATATATTCCAAAATATTAAATTAAGTTTATTGTTCATCAATGTAAAAAAAAATGAAATTTGATAATTATGAAACTTATAATTTAAACTCATGATTATGTTAAATTTTACACATTTCAATTCTATGAAAAACATCTTTAAACTTACTTTAATTTCACATAACAATTGTTATTTATATACTTTTTAAAACCAGTTAATAATTATCAATTTTTGCATCAAAAAAGTCCATAATGTTAGAATAAACAAAGGCAACTATTTTTTACTTTAGCCAATTTAACTAATTATATTTTACTCTGAATTTAACCCACCAAAAATATTAAAAGACATTATAAAAGTTTATTGCTTCAAATAACTTCAATTATCTCACCACAGTCACACTTCCTTTATATACTTTCCTTATCCCATTGACAAAAGTAACATCTGCCATCCACGAATAAGCTCCTTGTGGTACAATTGCATTATTGTAGGTACCATCCCAAACTTCTACCGGTGAAGTGTTTTCCAATTTATCTGATGTCCAAACAGCTTGTCCCCAGGGTGAGTATACATTGATCTTATAAGTTGCTAGACCTACACCTACTGGTTTGAATACTTTGACATCTCCTTCACCATATTCCGGAGAAAGGGCATTAGGTGCAAAAAAAGTTGTAATCCATTCAGGGGCAACAGGTTTGGTAATGCTATCTATGCAGGTAAATTGACCGTTGTTGTCATTATATACAGTGAGCTTGACCAATAGATTTCTGTTGATGTCATACTCATGTACCGGACTCTCCTCGTCCGACGTATTGCCATCGCCAAAGTCCCAAAGTGAACGATCATAATCGATAGATAAATTATTAAATCTTACTTCTCCTAATATATTTTCATCATATCCACCCTGGTAATCAAAATCTGCAGTCGGACTATCAAAAATACGTATTGGTACAGCCAATGAAAATGTATCTTTACAAAACGCATTATAAGAAGCAATCAAAGTAATACCGTAAGTCCCGGATGCTTCAAAGATCAATTCAGGTTGAGACACAGTGGTTGTACCTTGACTTTCTATATTCCAAAGATATGACACGGCATTTGTACTTTTATTTTCAATCAATAGTATATCTCCTTCACAGGCTTTTTCCCTTACTGCAAAGTCCGCTTTAGGCTGCAGGTATATATCCAAGGTCTTGTGGATGGTATCTGCACATAAAAATTCATTCTGTACAATTAAAGAAATATCATTTGTTGACACTGAACCAAAAATATTATTAAAATTCGGATCCTGACTTAAAATAGATCCATTTACATACCATACATTATCAATATTACCAGTAGAATTATTGATAAACTCAACAAACATGGGTGCTCCGCAAACAGAATCTTTTTGAATATTAAATTCTGCAACAGGTTTTGGATGGACAGTGATAGTTTTTAAGGAAGTATCAGATGGACATCCATTATTCAATAAACTTATAAGTCGGACATCGTAAACACCCGGAGATGTGAAAGTATAACTAAGATCTTTCTCAACAGAAGAAGTACCATTTGATAGGTCCCAGATATACTGTTTCGCATTTGTAGACATATTTGTAAAATTTACAGATAGGTCTTCACATCCACTTTCTTTATCTGATTGGAATTTACTGATAGGAGATGGAAGTATATCTATGGTATTATGACTACTGTCTATACAACCAAATATACTCTCAGCTACCAAAATGACATTAAAACTGCCTGAATCCAAAGGTAGCCAGGTGACGTGTTGCGAATTAAATGAAATACCTCCCATAATCCATTCCTGACCAACGCTACCGATACTCAGATTGGTAAATGGGATAGAATCATACCTATGACAATACTTTTGATTAGGGAAAGTAAACTTACTTTCAGGTTTTGGATGTACAATGATATTTAAAATTGACGTATCCGAAAAACATCCATAAGCATCATAGACGGTTAATTTTACCTGAAAAGTACCATCATTCTGAAATACATGTGTAGGATCAGATTGTGCTGAATTGGAAGTCATGTCGCCAAAATTCCAGTCAAAATTACTATTTGATGTGCTGCTATTGGCAAATGATATTTCCAATGGTTCACATCCCGAAAATACGGAAGGCGTAAAAGAAGCGGTGGGCAATCCAATAACCCTAATTTGTTTTGTGACGCTAAAGGGACAGTTGTTGATCAGAGAAAAAGCAGTCAATGTAACCGAATATATTCCCGGGGTATAAAAAACATGTTTGCCTGATACATCAGTGTTTCCATCTCCATAATCCCAAAGGACTCCTCCAATATCAACACCAAGATTAATAAAACTTACCGGTGAACCGGCGCAAACAAATGTCGGCAATTCAAAATCTACAAATGGAGCAGGAAGTACATTGACGATTACAGTATCGGTATCCGTTCCGCACCGACTGGCATACAGAATAGCAGTATAATTCCCTGACTGAGTCATCTCAAGTGTGGCAATGTCGCCGGATGTACCGGATAAAGTACCATCAGGGGCAATTAATTTCCAGGTATTTATGGCACCCGGAGTAGAGAAAGCCTTTAACACCAAAGTATCGTACTGGCACAATGATAATCCAGGTGCTTCTATAAAAGCGGTGATATCAGGCGGATATATTGTAACTTCTTTTGTCAGACTGTCAATACCACACAGATTTGTGCCTACGTAAAGTATATTGTAGGTAGATATCCGGTCATTTGGTGTGGTATAAGTCTGTGATGGAGGAATGGAATCAGTGTAAATATTGCCATTGCCCATATCCCAAAAGAAGGTAGTCGGACTGCCTAAAGAAGTGTTGGCAAAATCTATCGTCAATGGCGAACATCCACTTTGTTCGCTTACTCCAAAGTCAACAATAGGATATGCATTAACACGCACCGAATCAAGATATCTGACCGTTCCACATTGATTGGTAACAGCAAGAGAAATGATAAATGTGCTGTCCTTGGTGATCCCATCCAATTCTAAGGAAGGTGGAATAGAATCAGTGTATATGACATTATTAATGTTCCATTCAAAGCTGGTAGCATCACCACTACTTTGATTTTGAATCATAAGTTCAAAAGGTGCACAACCTTCATCATCATTAATGTTAAAAGCGGCAATCGGTTTGGACGTAATATATATATTTTGTGATACGGAAGCAGTACAGTAGTGTTGATTAAAAGCCTGCAGCGTTATCGTATAGCTACTTTTTGTGGCGAATTCATGATAAATAGTATCCATGGTAGAAGTAGTGCCATCTCCAAGATTAAAAACAATGGTATTATTTCCCGCAGTCTGATTCGTTATGGTGATCACTTCATCCACACAAGTAAGTCCGTCAATCTTAAATATTGGGTCAGGCAAAGAATGTACAATAAACTTCTTGGATGCGCATGCCTGACAACCTGCCACATTCGCATCCGTAAGACAGTAACGATATGTATAAAGACTATCCAACTGTAATTTTACGACATCAATATTTCCTGATAATGAATCAATGGCTTCACCCGACCAAACCCCATTGGCCGGACTATTTCCTGTAAGCATAACAGATGGGTTACCTTCACAGGTCTGTTGATCGGTTCCGGCAGTAAGATTGACACCGGGATTTTTTATATCCAGGTTAACCGTTTTTGTTTGTGCACAGGATGTATTGGGTTGAAAGCTGTAAGTATAAGTTTTTATTCCCTGACCAACGGCAATCAAGTCGACAATACCGGAATTTGGACCAACTCCCGGTCCAGACCATTCTCCTCCTGAAATATTTGATACCAGCTCGAAACTAAGCACATCAATACAAATAATGGTATCGTTTGTTATGGAGAGCACTGGCTTTTCTCTAAAGCTGATAAAAGCTGAATCTCTGACTTCACACTGATTTCGTTTGTAAATAATGGTAACAGGTAAAACAGACACATTGTAATCTTTTAGATCAATAATGTTAGAAACGGAATCATTACCTAAGAAAAAACTAAAAGTACCTCCTGATGGATTTGCAGCGATATTCAGTACTTCTGTTAATGAAACGGTACCACTTCCAACACAGACAATGCTTGTATCCCTTGCCGCAATTGTAGGAAATGCTTCTACTGTAACTTGTATATTTTTTTCAATGTTACACCCGTTCGCATCTTGATACACATAATCAATAGGGAAATTACCAGTACCCGAAACATTTGGATTAAACAAACCTGAAGAAGTGACCGCTGAATGGCCTGACCATATTCCTGTCGCTGGAATTGCGACAAGTTGGGTTACAGGTGTGTTTTTGCAAAGTATAGTATCTGATATTATCACATTTTCTGAAGCTACAACTTGTAATGTAATATTGGCTATGGATTGACAACCAATGGTACCAACAGTATAAGTGATAGGATAACTGCCCGGACTCAATATGCTTGGATCAAAGATACCTAAACTTGTATTTGTAATACCTTGACCTGACCAGGTGCCTCCAGATTTATCTGCTCTGAGTGTATCCGGACTACTGCTTTGGCAGAATATTTTGTTAGGGTTGGTGATGGTGACCGGATCACGGGAATTGACCACCAGCTGAACAGATCTGGTGATGGTGTCACATTCGGCATCTGCTTTTAACGTTATGGTGTATGTGCCCGGAGAACCATAGAAAATCGCTCCAGGTACTTTTTGATTTGATGTGGCTGGAATACCTCCGGGAAAAGTCCAGGAATAAGAGTTAACATCGCCTGTTACGACAGGTATCGGAGAGTATGTAGCTGATTCACATTCAGATGAAGGTGTGTCTAAGGTAACGGTAGGAGGTCTAATCACCTTAAGAAGAAATTTCCATTCGATTGTGTCACACACATTTTTTGATGTCATTTCAAATAGATAATTACCCGGATTTATTGTTTCAATCACTAATGTATCAATAAATGGAATTGAATCTATGAAACCAAATGAAAGAGAATCTCTTTTTCGTAAAAAATGACTTATTTTCCAATTTAAAGTATCCCTATTAATATTGGTTACCGGAAATTTCCATTTTATATCACTCCATTGGTTACTTTGGTTTATTAATGTTACAACATCACCTACACAGACAATGCTATCTTTCGCAGATTCGGAAATATTTACAACAGCATTCGGTAAATCAACTACTTCAACGGTTTGAGAAATTTCATGGTCACCACAAGTATTAAAAACTTTTAATTTTACTGTATAAAAGCCTGGTGAAGAATAATTAAAACTAGTATTTTTTCCTGTTTTTGTAGTGCCATTATGGAAAGTCCATAGGTAGCTATTTGGATTATTTTCGTCTTCGTTACATGAAGGCGCACCATTAAAATTCACATTACTACCAACACACACTGAATTCGTATAATCAAATTTAGCTACTGGTCTGTGTATTACAGTTACGGGACTGTTATTGTTATGGCAAGAATATATGGTTCCACAACGCTTAACAGCTAAGAGACAAATTTGATAAGTCGTTTGATTATCTAAACATACTTTATCTAATGGTATATTATAAATATGTTTTTGATTTGCAGTAGTCGTGACACTATCTTTGGTACCATCACCCCAACTCCATATATAGTAACTTACATCTTGTATGGTAGAATTGTTTTGAACTTCAAACTCGTATCCATCACAAACCACAGTTGAGTTTGAGACTAACTTAAAAGATGCAATAATATCACCACAATCTTTTCTATTACAAAGGCAAGGATCTATATTATTTTGACTAATTAATATTTGTGAAAAGCTGAAACATGCAAAAATCAATACACTAATTCTTATACCAAATGTTTTCATACATCTTTCTTTTCCCAGGGGTGATAGCCATGATTGGACAAATATATTCATTGTTGTATGGTACGTCGTCTTCCATTCCCATTAGATTACAAATACTACTTTTGGACAGATGATAACTGATACCAATCTCAAATTGTGGTCCTACAAAGTTCTGCAGACCACCCAGATTTTCTGAATATGACAAACTCAATTCCAGTTTTTTTCCGCTCCCTACAGAGATTAAAAAGTCTGTAGTAAATGTCATCCAGGGCGTCTGTCCTATCTTATTGCCCGGGGCAGTATGGTAATAAAAACCAATCCCTGCATTTCTGAGATATCCAGCCCTGAACCCTGTTTCTAGATAGTTTATATTTCCTTGCTTTTGGTACAGTACCATAGGTCTGAAGGTCAGATATTTTCTTGAAAAATAGACTGGAACAAATTCTGCTTCTGCAAATGCTGTGAGCCTGTAAGGATTGCTGTTTTTCAACCCCAATACCGATACGGACTGATTGATTTCCCCGTCTTCCAATGAATAAAAACGATACAGTGCAGCTCCAAAATTGGTCATATAGGCCTTGGTACTCTTTTTATTCCAAAGTGATCTTAAAGACACCCCAAAACCGGGATTAAAATACCAGGATGACCTGCCTTGATTGGGATTGACAAAAGTGGTAGGATTGATGTTACCGTATTTCGGATCCAACTGATCAGACCATATCAATCTCGAAAAATCAATACTATTGAATCCCCATGAAAAATCAACACCTAATTTAAAGTTGTGGTCACTGTATTTACTCCTACCCAATGGCAAAAATGCAGATGATAAAAATCCCAATTCCAAAGTCCTGTAAAGTCCAGCCCCTTCTTCATTATAATTTACTTTGGCACCTATGTCCAGAATGCTGCAAGGCATGGTTTCTTCAAATAACAAACTCAACGTTTTATACCCACTGCCACCATCATTGTTCCACTGCATCTTTGATCTCAGCTTCCAACTTTGTGCGCCATAACTACCTGTCAGGGATGGATTAAACAAAAACCTGTTTTGCGCAAAGTTCTGATAACTGGGGTCTTGTGCATACATGCTTAATTGAGCAAATATGGAAATGATTAGAATTAGTCGTTTCATAATCGTATGTTTTTTTATTACACTTTTTCAATGTGCTCCTAGTCGCTAATTAAATTAACTTCAACAAATATAAGATGATTTCTCAAAAGAGAGTTAAAAACAGTATTCAAATATAAAAAATCTTACAGTTAGTTAGGATAAAATACCCAGTTTCCAAAATAGTCCTTTTTGTATGTACCTACTGTATTCCCATATTTATCTTTAGCAACAGTATTCCCAAAATAGTCCTTACTGTAAGTAACCTGACTTGCAACATTGCTCTAAAAGAAATTAAAAACAATGCAAAAAAATGCGATTCTAAAATATAACGTAATGTAAAAATTTAATTGTTTAAAAATTTTATCTCAACCATTTCGCCACACCCCCATGATGTGAACAAGTACCCCTTCTGTTTTCACTGAATGAGTAGGTACCATCCCGGCAAAGCGCACTTGCACCTTCCGGAACAAACTCATATTTGGTGGGTGACTGCACCATGTGCCCTTCCTCATTCGTATATGTATCAATTGGTTCTAACGGTGGATTTTCAGGTTTTGAATCTTGTTCAGCTCTATTGGGTTCCGGGAATTCCTTGATCCCATTGATAGATTTTTTTCCAGAATGTTTGGTTTGTATTTCTGATTTACCAAGCAATGAATCCCCTGTTTGTTGAATTACTTCTTCAGGTGTAAAGTAAAAGAGTAAAAATACACTGATGAAGGATAATATTAGTTTCATATCAGATGTGGGTGATCGTTAGATTTGTAGAATGCTACCCGACTAGGTTGAAAGTTATCTTCAATGCCGAGATTCAAAGCGAGAGGGTCTTTGCAGGTAAGGTCGATGCAAGTAATGGGTAAACTTCCAATGTAGTAAGCTGTGAAAAATAAATTTTTCATTTTATTTAAGTTAATAATGTGAAGAGATTTATTATTTACTGACTGTAATCAAACTTTAAATAAGTTGTTTTTTGTAGGTAGAATTTTTAAACATACTCTAAACTATTTTTTTTAATAAAGGCCTTCATAAGATTTTTTTTTACAGAAAAAGAGTATGTTTCAGATGATTTTTACCATCCGCTTCTTTTTGGAACATAAACTTTATTACCATTGCTGTTGATATAGTAATGCCCACCATTTGGTCCGGTATAAATAGTCTGTCCCTGCCCGTAATTGTTAGCTTTCGGGGAATAATCCTTAGCCTTATGCCCTGGTTCAGCAGTAAATGGATTGCTTTTACCAATGGTACTCCAGTTGTTGTGATTGGTATTATCCGAAGTCGTTTTAAAATAACCGGATACATAGGTACCGTCTGATTTGGTATATCCATTTACCCATGTTGAACCTGACTGACTATATCCAAAAGAAGTGAAAAACAAAAAAGTGAAAAAGAAAAATAAAGATTTCATAATATAAAAATTTAATTGGTTAAAAAATAATATTTCTGGTTTAGAGCATCTTGCTTTAAACAATGTTATAATAAAAAAGAATTATCTGCTTTCTTGCCTTAGAATTCTATTACTATGGCTGTATTGTTGTCTCTCGAAGTGGCAGCACACATGTTTTTTAGATATTCAAATGCGTCGCTGACCTGTACTTCCGGATTTGAAAATAAAGCTACCATTTCCTCAGACGTAAGTTTCTCCATGACCCCATCGGTACATATTATGATCACATCACCGGTATTTAATGAAGAAATATGTTTTATCTTGATGATATCCTCTGATATTAAATTCTCATTTGACAATGCTTGCGTAATCCTTGATCGCAACGGATGAGATTTCATCTCACTTTCTGATTCTAAAATACCTGCTTCATAAAGTTCCTGTACAAATGAATGATCTTTTGATGACCACCATTGTGCACTTTCACGATTGATATAAATAATTTTACTGTCACCGATATGCGTTATAAAAGCTGATTTATCAAAAATATATACCATGGCAATTGTACTGCTGGATGCTGATAATTTTATTGAACCATCTTCTGTTAAAATATAAGCATTAGCGTTTAATATGAGTTCTTTGATCAGTAATTCAGGGTTGCTTAAATGGACCATTGGATATTTTACAGCAATACTTTTAGTAATATTATGACTCGCTGCCGCCCCATCAAGGCTGCCACCTACGCCATCACAAACAACAAATAGCCTTTGGTCTTCAGAAATAAAAAAACTGTCTTCCTGCTTTGGTCGTTTACCTTTTTGTATGAATTGAAGTATTTTCATTACTGATTTTTTATCCGTCAATCGATTTTACCTGTTATTATTGATTTTTAAATACAAAAGAAGTATTTCCGGCCTTGATGATATCATCATTCACCAGAAAGATTTCTTCACCTGATCTCAGCTCCTTTCCATTCAGGAATGTCTTATTTTTACTTTCACAATCTTCAATAGTAAATTCGCATACATTACTATGATTTCTATCCACTTTTGCTCTTATTATAAATTGCCGCCTGGAGATGTAGGGATCATTTTTTATTCCTATGTCATTTGATGCCGCTTGAGCGTGTCTGCCTATGACATTATCATCCTTGAGCAAGACATATTCTACAGTTTTGCCTTTTTCATCTTTATGAATAAGTTTACCTGATGTTTTATGATTTTGTACATTTTTGACAACAAAAGTGATATCTTCAGGAACATCATTGGTAAGGTCGAGTATAATTTCTTTGCCACAAGCGGTATTAAGACAATTCATCCGAACCTTTTTACCCATATATTTCTGGATATTACTGATTTGGCTTATTTTACCACAAGACTGGCATATGACATTTTTATACATTTACATTCATTCAATGGTTAAAATTCACTCATATCCATATCGTCAATTATTTCCGGCAATTCAGTATGGTGTATGTTAGGATCATTAAAGATATTCTGCTTTTCTAATGTGGGTCCATTTATGTCAGAAATCAGTGTAAGGTCTTCTGCATCAACATCTTCTATCTCATGGACAAAATCAGGGTGATCTGCATTATCATCAATAATAAAAGTATCAGTGGCACCATTGGTTATTTCATCAGGCTGAACTACAACTTTTTCTATCGGGAAATTATATTCTGTCACCCCATCAAAATTTATGTCAATGGCAGCCACATCTACAATGCCGTCACTATCAGTGTCCATCACGTGCACATTCATAATCTCTTGTTGGTCAAAGGTTAAAGTAGCGACATTACCGTGGCCATCAGATACCAATAGGGTTGATGCTCCTTCCTCCAACTTATCATTAACCTGTGCATAATATGCATCTTTTTCAGATTTGGACATACTTTCCCACTCTTCTTTAAAGTACGTATTGTACATTTTATCATTGTATTCAAATATACCTCCTGGCCCCTGTAACTCTCTCTGCTGAGCAAAGGTATCTTCAAAATTCATCGCAGGGTCTGTGGAAGATATTATACCGGAACCTACATTTGTACCTATATATGTTCCGGGTGTGTCGCATATCTCATTTTCAGAAACAGGGCATACTTCTGCTACCGGTGCCGGCTCTGTCTCCAGTATTGGACTAAAATATCTTCCCGATACAAATATAGTTCCTGCTATAAGACCTGCTCCGGCCCCTATTTTACCCTGATTGTTAAGTATTACTTCTTTCAATTTTGCAGTCAAAGGTACATGAACTTTTTTTGGCTGAAATATACTGTTGGTCTGAATGGTTTCCATAATTTTAATTATTTAATGATACAAATGTAGACTATTGATAATGGATATATTTTATTTATGTATGAAACTAATATTATAGTGTATGAAATGAAATCAAACCTGATATCTTGCATCACATTTATCATTCGTGCATCTTTTGCGCCCTTCATAATAAGTGTAATTATTGTTGATCAACCTAATTTTACATTTTGGACAAACAAGAATATCTTCATATTTCAATCTGAGCTTATCCAGGGCTTCATTTTTTTTTGCAACAGAAGGTGACACAAGACTCGACAACACGGATATAAGACTAACACTGGCCATCAATAGAAACCTCATATTGGCATTAGGTATTATATCCGGAAAAAATCCAAGTATGCCTAATATGACGATGGTGATAGCTATCCTCATCAAAACCGGTCCTTTTGGTTGATTAATCAGAGCATCCTTTTGTTTTTGATATTTCTTAAATTTTAAAAGCATCTCAAGATATTCTCTCGAGAAGTCATTTTTGGATGCTTTATATTTTTCAAATATCTGGTCAAAAAAAACTTTCATATCCGGTTTCACATCACCCAATCTGAGCTTGTCTTCAGCTGTCAGCATTGATTTTTTTATCCGTCGCTCATTTATAAAAGTTCCATTACTGGATCCTGAATCTTCAATTTCCATATCATCATAATATCTTATGGTCAGTACGGCATGAAATTTACTTACTGTACTGTCCTGTATGACTATATCTGCTTGCGGATCCCTGCCTATGCTTAGTTGCAATTCACTCATGACCCAGCAACATTTTTTTAACTTTTGACTCTAATAATGGTGATATAGCAAGTGGTTTCTGACTTTTATGAAAATAAATCATGCTGTTTTTACAGGCTTTTACATTTTCAACATTTAGAATCAATGACCTGTGTACTCTTTCAAAACGACTGAATTGTTCATATAATTCCGAAAATGTCCCCAATTGTCTCGTGAGTACCAGACATTTATCCCCACTTTGATGTACCATAGTATAATTACCTGCTGCCTGCAAATACAGAATATCTCTGTGCATTAATTTTACGATGCCTTCATCTGTTTTAAGCGTGAGTTCTTCATCTGCATTAGCCAGACTTTTTTCCCATTTGTGGTAAGCAAATGTAAGCATATCAGACATCACCGGATAGGCATCAAAATGGAAAATATTCAATCTCCAGGCGTTCAATGCAAAAGTATTTTCAGACAATAAGACTATTTTGACATTTTTATATGAAGCTGACAGAAGTTGTATAACATCCTGATCGTGGCTTGTCATTTTCTCCGTAAAATAAAAAAGTAAAACAGCATCATCAATTTCAATCAGCAGACGCTCCATTTGTTCTAAATCACGGACAAAATACTGGGTGTATGGGCGTGTATAGGTAAATCTAAGCTGAGATACAGTTTCTTTCAGGCTCTCGTTTTTTTTATAAAACGCAAGATGATCCATATAATTAAAGATTTAAGTTGGCTATGATTAATTTTTTGTCAAAATTACCAATTAATAGTGGACATTGATACTTTGAAGAAATTATTTTTGATGCTATAAAAGTATTATTCCTGAAAAAATAAAACAATTCATCTATTTGTACAAGTTTGTCCTTATTAAAATCTGCTTCTCCCTGAAGGCCATAACAAAGAAAAAATGTAAATAAACCATGACCCAGGGTTCCTGATTCCAATGAATTCTCTCTGACTCCTGCACCAAGGAAAAGCATAATATTCTGTCCTTTAATTTTTTTTCTAGTATCTGAAGATTTTTTAAACGTATCATTTACATATGTATTCAGTTCACTGTTTACGATACCTGCAGATTGACAAGCATCCATAAAAATTAGTTTGTCTTTAGCTAAAATATATTTTATACCAGTCTTGAGTAAATCAAATGGATATACACCTGACTTTTTGTATCCATCAGACACATATATACCATCCTTAAATCCATGTCCGGCATAGTAAAATATAAAGGTATCTTCTTCTTTTATTAGTTCTATATAACGAAAAAAGTGCGCCAAAATGATTTCAGGTGTCGCATCATCGTCCAAAAGTACATTCCACTCGGCATCCAGGGATGGATTGATAGATTTTACAGTAGTATAAAAAAGAATCGCATCATCTTTCGCATATTTAAGATTTTGTGCATTGGTATAATTATCTACTCCGATAATAAGTCCATACACTTTTGCTTCTATCCTGGTGAAACTGAATATTATTACGGCGGTGATAATGGTAAAAACTCTCATGATTTTTGTTTTTGATTTGATGTTACAAAGATCCTGAAACTATGACTGCACCATCAATAAAGTGTATGAAACCACTTCCAAAATGTATGAACTAGTTTTTTGAATCAATTGTATCTGTATTCCAACCATATCATGCAAAAAATTATCTGCATATCTCCCAACAACCCAACAATCATATTTTTCAATTTCACAATTTAAACGAATCAAACAAATTCAACAGTAAACGCTTATTTCACCACCGTAAGCGCCCGCTTTATGGTAAACCCATACACCTTAAATACATAGAAATAAACTCCACCTGGATATCCGTCTGCAACCCAGTCATTTTGGTAACTTTTTGAATGATTTATCTGCTGGCCCCATCGGTTGTAAATCCACAATTCTGAATCAGGGATCGGATCTTCAGAAAAGCGAAGCGTATTATTTGATGATTGTCCGGGTGTTATGATAGTCGTGAGTATGATATCTTTAAGTTTTTCATCGAGCATAAATAATCTCCCTGTAGCACAGTGATCACATAAATCACACAATTCATAATCGATGATGATGGTCTCAAAAAAAGATTCCTTGATCTCAAAGCGCATTTTTCCTTTCGTATCAATCGTCAAGATCTGTATATATTTTGAAGGAAAATCCCCTATGGTTATATTAAAACTATCCGAAAATATTTCATCATTTAAGGCAAGATCTATATCATAGATATTCCCTGTAGAGACGTATATTGTATCATCTGCCGCCTTTGATGTTTGGCTTTCATCAAGTATTAAAATATATAATGAGTCATTCGCGGTACATCCATTAACATCTGTGGTACTTACTTTGTAGTAGCCCGTTCTTACAGGCACAAAAGGTTTATTTTGCTCTGCCCCATCAGACCATACATACGTGGTCCCGTTTCCTAAAGCATTTAAAGTGACAGTTTCTCCTTCACATACCATGATATCGTTTCCAGCTGATATGGTTGGTCCTGAAGATATATTGACGGTGATTAGTGTGGACTCATCCTGACAAGGTGCCTGTGCAGGAAATGTATACCTGAAAAGATAAGTACCTGACGGCCTGCCGAATAAATTAAATGTACCTGAAGCTGCATTAAATCCAGTATTGTTGCTGCTTGTCATAGTCCAGATACCACCACTATCTTCCCCTTCGATAAAGTCCTGCAGCTGAATCAGACTTACTGGCCCTTCGGTACAAAATTGAGCGGGCAAGGCATTACCTGTGGTCTTTGGATTTACAATAGAAATATTTCTGGTAGCAAACGTAAGACAACCAGGCACGGGATTAGTCAGGGTATATCTCAATTGATAGGCGCCCGTAGGAACTCCGGTTAGTGTCAGCACACCATTGTTGATGACAAGCAATGGGTTAGTAGCAGTCCATGTTCCCGGCTTTGGATCACTGAAGGTTTTGAGATCCAGATTTCCGATGGAAGTGCATACCGTAGGAATATTAAGAAGGTTTATGGGTTCACAATTGCAATTATCTGTTATCCTGATGGTCACCGGATATCTGCTGTTGGTACAAGGCAAAGCATTGGTAACCACATAGGTATAATTCAAAACACTTCCATTGGCCAAACCCGCTACAGATGGATTAAGGTCCGTCACGGCCTGGTTATTGGCATCTACCCAACTACCAAAAGCCCCGCCCATGACAAGAGAAGCTAAAGGAAAACGCTGAATACCCAAGCTGCCATTACAAATCAGGGTATCCACCTTGATCATGGCCGTGGCTTTATTTCTGATATTGAATGCAAATTCATCAAATGTTGGACAACTTCCACCGGGAGCAGGACTCAAAGTATAGGTTGCTCTATATAGCCCTGCGGACAATCCCGTAGCATCCAGAATGGTGCCATTGAGTGGAATGTTTGTATTTCCCGGACCTGTTACTTTCCAAGTACCGGCTCCTATGGTCGCAGGATTGACAATAGTGCCAGCTAAATCCAGAATTCCACTGTCATTACACAAATTACAATTGATACAATTTATATCTGTATCAGGGCACTCGCAATCCGACACTGTGATAGAAACTCTGGCCGGTATATAAGTACAAGTGTCTGATACACTTTTGTTATATTCGAAAGAAAATACCGTCCCTACAGATAAGCCGCTGAAATTTACTATTCCATTGGGCTGAATCACAAGTGTAGGAGCCAACGGACTCACTTGTATCCAATTACCCCCAATGGTGTAATTCGGTTTTAGCAAACTAAATAAAGAAATATCGGTTGGACCATTGCCATTATTAACAGAACATACTGTGCCACTCCTTTCAGTCTCTGCAATAAATTCAGGATATAATGTAATATTAAATGTATCGCTTCGCCCGGTACAAAGTACCCCCGGTAGTTTTGATTTTGCTATATAGGTGACGGTTTGAATAGTGCTGGAATTATTTATTAAAAAATCATTTATAGTTCCAAAACCATTAAAAATATGGTTGTTTTCACCACTTACGTTGGGATTATCCTGATATTGTACATCGATAATTACATTACCATCACCATCTGCATTAGTAAGTACCAGATTTGCATTTCCCTCTTTACAAAGTATAGGGTTTGAACCCAAAACTTTGGGAGGCTGACTGCAATCTACTTCCCATGCAGGTCCTATCTGTGCAAAATCCAGTTTGCATTCGGCTATAGGGTCACCCCAGCAACCGGAGACTCCATGAGATGTCGTCTGAAAATTAACATGCAAGTCTCTGTTATCGTTACATTCTTGTTGAGAGTTAAAAGTCCTTACTTTTAGGTTGATACAAAAATTAATATTTACACCATTGTCACTACCAGGTAACCCAAAACGAGTAGCCGGGTTACAATTATTTTGACACCCGCCACCCCCATTTGAAACCCAAAACCAACCTCCGGGTAATGCACTACCCGGTAATAAAGGTCCGGTACAAGGACATGCCTGACACCCGGTATGACATAGTTTTAACTTGCCTGTTATAGGATCATTGTAAGTGCATAAATATGGCATTTGTTCTGTTATCCTTGGTGCACATGCACCTCCATCATCTGCTCTCCAAGTTGGGCTACCAGGACTAACTGTCACATTGGCAGGGTTAAAGGATGCTATATCCCAACCAGGGCCAAAATCCGGAATTAAACCTTGCAACCAATCCACTCCTGTGGCAGAGGGATCATAAAAAAAGTTTACACATACCCTCACATCTTCTCCCTGACAAAACTTAGGATCATTCAAAGGCCTTTCGCTACTTCGTGAAGTGATGGTCCAGTTGGCTTCAGGATTACAACCAGCTTCTCCAATGCAGGATACACAAGTGGCAGAAGTCCAAACATTAAGTGTAAAAGTAGGATCATTTATTACCCCTTCTCCGCTTACCGCAATATAATAAGTTAGCACATCAGTGACTGTTCCCACGACGAGTACATCAGGATTAGAGTCACCATTGCTACAAAAAGTAGGTTCATCAATACTACCACCATTTGCAGGTGTTAATGAACCACAATCCCCATAATATATGGCCCAAACAGGATCCCACGTTCCATTTGAAAAGATAGAAGTTCCCAATTGTACAGCATTTTCATCAACGTTTACCTGAAACCAGACAGTCGGTAATTCATTAGCTCCACAAAGTGAAATATTGGTTTCAGGACAAGCAGCCTCCAGGCAACCTTGAACAGAAACAGGGGTAAAGTCTCCGCAATTTGGATCTGTTGGATTCGTGGTGATCACAGTTTGAATATCGGGACACTCTTCAGCCAATGGGCATTGGTCAATTTCAGAGATGGTAATGGTAAAATTACCGCAGTCATTGTTGGCTGATGCTACCTTAATCCAAATTTCTTCTCCAGGGTCAAAACATCCAACCATTAATGTTGCCGGTACCTGTCCACAACTTACCGATGTAGGGGTAAATAATGCATTGGCCGGATTAGTGGCACTACCTGAAAGTAATTCGACAGTCACTGGTCCAGAAATTGGATTTAAACCTGAAGGAACTACGTTTATTTCAAAACCTGCCTCATCGCCGGTGGTATACCTGTACCATACTGCGCCATCATGTGTAGATCCGGAGCAGTTTACATTGGGTAAATCCAATGGTTGCCCTCCCGCATCCAAATCATTAAAGCCTAAAGCACAGCATGTGGTACTTCCATGAGAATCACCTAATCCAAGTACAAACGGTGGAAAAGGTCCTGCAGGATTGGTGTTGTCATTTTCTGGGAAAATATTAAATTTAACATCAAAATTAAAATCTCCGCCTGTATCTCCGATAGATGAAATACCAATCAGATATTGCTGACCAGGAGTAAGAGGACCTATATTGGGGAAGGGTGTGTTAAGACCTTGAAAACACTGGTTTTCTACAGGTGTTAATGCATTACAATTGGCATTAAAATTAAATAAGTTCATGAATGGTGTTCCTGACC
>WBZP01003128.1_pt1 | contig 18282 bp, 15 predicted proteins | sample 5204301 | NCBI WGS metagenome assembly WBZP01 (sample SAMN12412401, study PRJNA552823) | activated sludge metagenome | isolation source: activated sludge from nitrification reactor of wastewater treatment plant... | place: USA: Pennsylvania | collected 2017 | reverse complement strand
GCCGTGGTGCTTGGCCTTCACCGTGAGCAGGCCCTTCTTGCCCTTGGTGCGGGCCGTACCTTCGCGCACTACGCGGCCGTCACGACGGATCTCGAACCGCCACTTCTCCCCGCGACTGGTGCTGTTGACCCGCAGCGTGGCCTTCGACTTCTTGACGGTCAGAGCTGCCGCGATGGAGTCGTCACTGCAGGTGCCGACGTGGTGCTCACCACGGCCTTTGTCGTCGGTGCCGTCGTCGTCCCCGCTGTCGTCCCTGCTGCCGCCACCGGTGGTGTCGCAGGTCTGCCCGCCGGATGTGGCGGTTCCGACGAAGGAGTCGGTCACTGCGCCGGCCGTCTTCACCTCGACGCTGAACGATCCGCTCGGGGCCGTGGTCGTGCGGGTGCCGCTGGAAAGCACACCCCCCGGCCCGGTGAGTTCATACGTCCAGCCCTGGCCGACGACGTTCGAGTCGACTTCGAACTCGACCTCGACTCCGCCGTCGTCCTCTTTGACCTTCAACTCCCAGCGGGCCGAACCGGTGCACTGGCCGGCGCTGCGGAACTCGGCATCGTCACCGCCGCTGGCGAGCGCGGGCGTGACGGGCAGTGCGACAAGGGCGCCGGTCGCAGCGGCAACGAGGATCTTGAACATGGACCCAGCATCGGGCAGCAGTCGCGCAGCCCGCCAGCGGACCTTGGTCCTAGGACCTCGGATTCAGCGCGGCGAAACCGTACGCCAGTGAGGTCGCCAGGCACAGCCACACCACATACGGCACCATCGCGATACCGGCCCAGACGGAGAACCGGAACGCCACCACGAGCATGGGGACGGTTGCCAGCACCGCGATCGTGAGCGCGATAGCCGAAGCCGGCGGGTTCTGCTGGAGATAGAACAGGTTGGCCCATGCCAACGCAGCGATCACACTCACCGCGAAGCAGCCCAGCCAGATGCCACGGTTGACGGGGGTTTCGCGCAGGACCACGAGCACCCCAACCACGGCCAGCATCACAAAGTTGTACGGCCAGACGATCCCGAACACCACGTCCGGCGGCTGCCAGGCGGGCCGTTCCAGCGACTGGTAATACTCGCTGCCCGTCGAGACCCAGCGCTGCGAGCCGATGACGTACACAGCCAGGATCACCAGGTTCGCGGCCACTAGAAGCGCCTTCGTCATGAGGACGGCGTGCCCCGGTTTCTGGACATCAGCCGTGCCGAACACAAAGCGGCGGAATGGGGCCACCAGCGGCCCCGATCGGCACGTTTGTCGCAGCGTGTGTCACAAAAGTGTGATTTCGGGTCATATCTGGCCCGGATCCGCACGTTTGCTCGCCTACAACTCCCCGCGGAAGAGCGAGGCGACGTACTCCTGCGCGGCAACCGCGACCGGAGCCCGCCTGGCCGCGGACATCGAGTTCGTTCCCATCACCGCGCGCATCCGGGCGTCCGGTGCGACCACGAGCACACGTCCCGGGATCTTGCGCCGCTCGCGCTGCAGTTGTAACCGCAGCGGCACCCGCGCGGCATTGCCCGGGTCGCGGGCGACCCAGTCGGTGGTGGACAGCGGCGCGGACACGATGACCAGGTCGAGGTCGCAATCGGCCAGCAGGTCCAGGCTCACCATCGACCAGGCACCGCCGTCGACGTAAGCCCGGCCGTCGATCGTCACCGGCGCGTAGTACCCGGGCACCGCGCAGGAGGCAGCCACGGCATCAGCCATACTCGGCCGCAGGTCGCGCCCGAACACCACCCGCTGGCCGGTGGTCAGGTCCACCGCGATGATCCAGGTGTCCTGCACGGGCCATTTGTCGAACAGCACCCGGAACCGGTCCACGCCCTCCATCGCCCGGGTCCCTCTCGGCAGCGCCGCACTGACCCCCACGCCCAGGGGAAAGCGCCAGGGCCGGCGGGCGACCTGACGCAACAAGTCCGGAGAGCCCGGACCGCGCCGGCGCGCCGGGCCCTGACCTGGCTCAGCCAGCGCCGGCATGGACCCCAGCACCGCCCGGCCTTCTGCCGAGAGCGGCCGTCCGCACACGCGGGCCACATAATCGGTGGGCGGGAAGCCGGCCCTCATCAGCGCGGCCGCCGTGGAGCCTGCGCTGGTGCCGACGATCACCTCGGCCTGCCGGGCATCGAAGTGTTCGGCCAATGCCGTGATCACCCCGGCATGGAAAGCCGTACCCGTGAGCCCGCCGCCGCCGAGGGCAAGTCCGATCCGCACCCCACCATCTTCGACAATGGGGTCATGCTGATCCGCAAGGCCACCCCGCAGGACGCCGAAGTCGTTCGCGAGATCGTGCGGGATGTGTACGTCGGAGAAGGCTGGGCCGACCTGCACGCGACACCGGATTACGTGCGCAGCCTGCTCGACGCCGAAACCCGAATCGCCCAGGCCGACGTGCTGGTCGCCGAACTCGACGGCGGCATCGTCGCCACGATCACCGCCGCCGACGAACCTCCCTTCGCGCACGTCGCCCAGCCCGGGGAGTTGGAGGTCCGCATGCTGGCCGTGCGAGCCCAGGCCCGTCGCCACGGCGTCGCCCAGGCTCTCGTGACAGCCTGCGAGGACATCGCGCGCGACCGCGGGCTGGAACGGGTCGTGCTCTCCACCGACCCGGACATGCACGCCGCCCAGGCGCTGTACGAGGGGCTTGGCTACCAGCGAACGCCCGGGCGTGATTGGGAGACCGGCGGGGTCATGCTGCTGACGTACGCCAAACCGATTCAAACGAACCACGGTTAGACAGGCGTTACAACCCGAGGATCCGGCTCCCCGCGATCAGCACCGCAGCCAGGCCGAAGAAGACCAGCCAGGGCCAGGTCTTGCGCCACCGAGCGGTCCGGCGTTCCTGCTTCGCGCGCTGCTGCGCCTGCGACTTTCCCTGCAACTCCTGCCGGTCGAGTTCCGACCACCGCTGGCGCTTCGCCTCGAGGTCGCGCTCCTGCGCCGACTGCTCCTTGTGAGCGGCCTCACGGGCCCAGTCCTCGTCGAACGCCATGACACGAGAGTAGATCGGCGTTCGGCGTAGAGTCCGGCCATGGCCGCCGCCACCAGTAAGAAGAAGTTCGAATTCCCTTCGGCCGTCACCACTCTGGCAATCGTCACGTTCCTGGTGTGGTTCGCCGCACTGTTCATCCCAGCCGGCAAGTACACCCTCGACGCGGATGGCAGCCCCCTGCCCGGCAGCTACCAGCAGGTGCCGTCGCCGCTGTCGTTCGGGGAGTCCGTCCAGCAGCTGATCCTCGCGCCGATAAACGGCATCTACGGCCTGCTCAACGCGGAGGACGTGGTGGACACCGAGACGGTCGGCCGGATGTTCGGCCAGATCGGTGTGATCGTCTTCATCATGGCCATCGGGGCCTTCATCTCGGTCTCGTTCGCCACCAAGAGTCTCGAGGTCGCCGTCGCGCAACTAGCGAACAGACTGAAGACCAAGGGCTGGCTGCTCATCACTGCGGTGATGGTGCTGTTCTCGCTGCTCGGCTCGACCATGGGCTTCTCCGTCGAGACGCTCGGCTTCTACGCCTTGTTCATCCCGCTGATGGCTGCGTTGGGCTACGACCGGCTGACGACGGCCGCAATGATCATCATCGGGGCCTTGAGCGGGGTCATGGGTGCCACCGTGAACCCGTTCTCGATCGGGGTGGCGGCCGGTGAAGCCGGAGTGAGCATCGGCGACGGCATCGTCCTGCGGCTGATCCTCTGGGTGCTGATCACGGCCATGAGCGTCGGGTGGGTGCTGCGGTACGCGGCCAAGATCCGCCGCGATCCCTCCGCATCCCTGGTGGGTTGGGAGGACCCCGACGACGAGACCGCCACGGACCAGGCCACTGACGATCTCGAGCACGGCCAGGTCGACGCCCGGCTCACTGGCACCCAGAAATGGGTGCTGGTGATCACCGTCTTCGCGTTCGCATTGATGATCTTCTCGGTGATTCCCTGGTCCAGCCTGTTCGGCAGTACGACCGGCCCCGCGGATTACCTCTACGAGCACCAGACGGCTGCCGCTCCGTACTGGTTCGAGCTCAACTGGTGGTTCCCGCAGTTGGCGATGCTGTTCCTGATCGCCTCGGTCGTGGTGGGGCTGGTCGCCCGCATGCACGAGAAGGAGATCGTGCGGCTGATCGCCGTCGGCGCCAGCGACATGATGGGCCCGGCGATGGTGGTCCTGCTGGCTGGCGGGGTCTCCGTGATCATGACGAACACGCAGACACTGGCGACCATCCTCAATGCCATGGAGAGCCTGATCAGCGGCGCGGGTCAAGGGGTCTTCGCCGTGGTGACGATCATCATCAACATCCCGCTGGCGTTCCTCATCCCGTCGAGTTCCGGGCACGCCGCCCTGGCCATGCCCCTGCTCGCACCGCTGGCCGACTTCGCCGGCGTCTCCCGCCCCACGACGATCACGGCGTGGATCATGGGTCACGGTCTGACCCTGCTGTGGTCGCCGACCAGCGTCGTCGTGGTCGGCGGCCTGGCGATTGCGAAGGTGGGCTACGACAAGTACCTGCGCTTCGTGTGGCCGCTGATTCTCGGACTGTTCGTGATTGCCGCAGCCGTGGTCGGGATCGCCGCCGGTCTTGGGTGATGCGTGTCCGGTTTTGCAACACGCTTCGGAGGCTGCGCGACGACACGCCGTGCTCACAGGCGTTTACCCGGAGTGTCGGCCTGAACGGTTTGCAAATCCGGACATCAGCATCGGCTGCCATCTGCCGGGTAAGAGTGCCGCATGGATGAGTTCGTCCGCACGATCGACCACGGTCAGGTGCGGGAGTATGCGAAGGCCTGGGCGCTGCAACCGCGTGTCCAAAACGGACAACTCTCGCTCACCGACGGCGAAGAGATCGAATGGAACCTCTGGTTCGAGCAGTTCGAGGCGCAGGGGCTGGCCCTGCTCTACGAAGGCACCAAGGAAGACGGCCCGCGGTCGGTCGTGTACCGACTCCAACCGCGGGCCGAGGCGTCCTAGAGCGAGGACTGCTTGTAGGTCAGCGTGATCTCGGTCGGGGTGTCGGCGCCGACGAACGTGCACTTCCACTTCACGTTGGCGTACATGCCGGCAGTGCCCGGGTTGACCAGCTTGTAGGACGTCGCCTTACAGCGGTAGCCCTCGGTCTTCACGACCGTGCCCTTCTTGGTGGCCTCGCCGTCCGTGGCCTTCACGACCTTGCTGACGGTCTTGTAGGTGACCAGGCCGACGAAGGCGCGGGCCACCTGCGCGGCGTCGACCTGCACCTTGGGGGTCTTGCCTGCTGAACTCAGCGGTCCGAGGTACTGCGCGTCCATGGCCGTGATCACGGTCTCCGACGGGTCGTTGGCAGCAGCGGCCATGCCGGCCACGGAAACGGTGAGGGCTGGCACCGCGGCCAGGGCCGCGACGGTACGGAAAGCGGTTCTCATGGGGTTCCTCCAGGGTCTGGTGTGCTCAAACGCTAGCCGCGCTGCCGTCGCAACGGCGTTAACGTTGGGTCACAAGTCGGTGACGGTCAGTAAGCCGATGCGACCCGCGGCGAACCCAGCCCCGCAGTAGAGTCCAGGGCATGGAACCGGCTGCCCGCGCCCGGGCCGCGATCGAGGCCGCGGGGCTGGCGTTCGAAGTCACCGAGCACGGGCCGGTGCGCAGCCTTGCCGAAGTCGCCGCCGCCCGCGGACTGACCCCCGACCGGGTGCTCAAGACGATCGTGGTGCGTCGAGCCGAGGATGACTTCCTGTTCGTCCTGGTGCCCGGCGGCCGTGCGATCAGCTGGCCCAAGCTGCGCGGGCTGCTCGAGGTGAACCGGCTGTCCATGCCGAGTGCGGACGAGGCGCAGCGGGTGACCGGCTACGTGCGCGGCACGATCACGCCATTCGGCGCGTTGCAGGCCCTGCCAGTGATCGCCGACACCGCCATCCCCGGCGGTGCGGTGTCGGTCGGCGGCGGGGCGCACGGGGTTGCCTTCACCGTCGACGCGGACGAGTTGATCGCGTCGCTCTGCGCCCGAACCGCCGACGTGACGGACCCCGAGTGAGGCTGCCCGACGGTCGCACGCTGGACCACCGGGAGTACGGCGATCCGCACGGATACCCCGTGGTGAACAACCACGGCGGACTCATGTGCGGCATGGACATCGAACCGGCCGACGCGACAGCGAAGGAACTCGGGCTGCGGATCATCTCCCCCGACCGGCCTGGGGTCGGAGACTCGACACAACTGTCCGGCCGCACCACCGGGGACTGGCCCGCCGACGTCGGGGCGCTGCTGCAATCTCTGGGAATCGACGAATGCGGCGCGTTCGGCTGGTCGCTCGGCTCCGATTACGCGCTGGCTCTGGGCGCCGCGGGCGTTGCGAATCAGGTCGTGGTGGTCGGCGGAATGCCACCCTCGACGCCGGAGCGACTCGCGCGCCTCAATCGCACGGACCGGGTCCTCAGCCGGCTCAGCCAGCAACACCCGGCAACGGCCCGTGCGGCGTTCGTGACGATGCGCACGGTAGCTGGTCTCACGCACGACGCCACGGCCCGGATGTCCGGCGTCGACGCGGATGCCGTGCGCGGTTTGACGCAGTTCCCGGACTGGATGCGCCACGCGCTGCAACAGCCACAGGGGATGGTCGAGGAGTACCGGGCGATGTGCCGGCCGTGGGGCTTCGACGTCGCCCATGTCGGCTGTCCGGTCGACGTCTGGCACGGCACACAGGACGAGTATGTCCCGCTGGATCTAGGCCGGGAACTCGCACAACAACTGCCGCACGCCACCATGCACGAGGTCGCAGATGCCGGGCACTTCCTGGCCTATTCGCGGTGGGCAGACGTGCTGGCGCCGTTCGCTACGCCTGCGCGGCCAGCCGGCTGAACTCCTCGTCGCTGAGCAGTCCGGCATCGTGCAGTGTCTGCAAGCTGTCCAATCGCTCACCGCGCTGCTTCAGCACGACATCGCGGTGCGCGGCGGTCGCCACGTTGGCGTACCGGAATTGCGGAGCCCACCGCCCGTACTGCCGGGCAGCCACTCGGCGAACCACCGGCGACGTGTCGACCTGCGGCGTCAACGAGGGCACGATCATGCCAGTGACACTAGACGGCACCCGTGGCACGATGCCCGCATGGCAGTCATCCACTTCGAGATCCATGCCCAGGACGTCCAACGCGCCGTCGCGTTCTATCAGGCCGTCTTCGACTGGAAGGTCGAGGACTGGTCGGAATTCGCCGGCATGCCGTACTTCGGCGTGACGACCAAGGCCGAGGACGAGCCCGGCATCAACGGCGCGATCATGCAGCGGCAAGGACCGGGGCCGAATACCGGGGACGTCATCGTCGGAGCGGTGCTCACGATGGGCAGCGGTGACTTCGATGCGACCGCCGAACAGGTCCTGGCCGCCGGCGGCACGGTCGCGATGCCGAAGCATCCGCTACCGGGGATGGCGTGGCAGGGCTACTTCCTGGACACCGAGGGCAACGTCTTCGGAGTGCACCAGCCGGACCCGAAGGCCAAGTAGCGCCGCTGTATGGAACCGCGGCGGCCGGGAAAGATCACCCGATGCCGCACCGCACCAACGAGAGTGAACGGGACGAGACCCCGTCCGAACGCGCTGACCGCAATTTCGCGGAGGTGGTTCAGGAACTGCGGGTCGCGCAGACGGGTGTCCAGATCCTGTTCGCCTTCCTACTGACATTGCCGTTCCAGTCCGCTTTCCCGCATGACAAGAGGGAGTTCGCCTACGTCCTGGTTGCCGCTCTGTTGGCTGCCGCATCGTCGGCGTTGTGCTTCATGGCACCGGTGGCTGTGCACCGGCTCACGTTCCGGATCGGCGGCAAGGAGCAGCTGGTGTGGGCCAGTCATCGGTTCGCGATGGCGGGACTCACGTTGCTCGCGATCGCGATGCTGCTTGCGATTTGGCTGGTGGTCGCCTATTTGTTCACCGGCCTGACCGCCACCGTCACCGTCGGGGCGCTGGCCGTAGTGGTTGTGGTGCTGTGGGTGGTGGTCCCGCTGCGGCTGCGGGCCTCGCTCACCGAGGACAGGGGCTAGCGCCACGCACCCGGCGAGCAGTTTGCCGATCGAAGCGCCTCGGACCCATGATCGGGGCATGAAGACTCCCGGACTGTCCGACCGCGCGAGCATCCTGGACGACCTGACCACCTACCTCACGGCGGCCTGGACATCCTTCGACGCGCCCCGCCCGACCGAGCCGGAGCCCGATGCCGGCCTGCTCGTCCGGCTCGATGCCGCGCTCCCCGACGACCCCAGCGATCCCCAGGCGGCATTGAGCGATGCTGTGCAGATCCTGGATGCCAGCTTCTCGCCGTCCCGCCCGCTCTACCTGGCCTACATCGGGTCCAGCGGTTTGGAGACCGGGGTGCTGGCCTCGGCGCTGCTGGCTGCCTACGACGCGAACCTCGCCGCGGCCGCCGGGGCAGCCGATGTCCTGGACCAGCAGGCCGTGCGCTGGATCGCGCAGTTCGTCGGCTTCCCTTACGTCGAAGGGCACTTCACCAGCGGCGGCCAGACCTCCAATCTGACTGCCCTCCTCGCCGCGCGGGAGGCGGCCATGCCAGGCAGCCGGGAACAGGGAATGGCCGACCGCCGCGGCACTGTCTACTGCTCGGACGAAGCGCACCAATCCGTGGTCCGGGCCGTCGAGGTGTCCGGCTTGGGGCGGGCAGCAGTGCGGAGGATCCCAATCGACGATCAGCGCCGGATGCGGGTCGACCTGCTCGAGACCCAACTGCGAGAGGACCGGGCCCAGGGCCTCACTCCAGTCGCGGTCGTGGCCACTGGTGGCACCACTCTGACCGGCGCCGTGGATCCGATCAGCGAGATCGCCGACGTGTGTGAACGCGAGGGCGTCTGGCTGCACATCGACGGTGCCTACGGCCTGCCTGCGGCGGCCAGTTCCAGCGCCGGGCATTGGTTCGCCGGGCTGGAGCGGGCGGACTCGGCGACGATCGACGCACACAAGTGGCTCGGGATGCAGAAGGCCTGCAGCGTCGTGCTCGTCCGGCGCCCGGGCGCACTGCAGGCGACCTTCGGCCACCATGAGCGCTACATGCTCAACGAGGGCGACTCGGCCAACGCGGTCGATTCGACGTTGGAGTACTCACGGCCATTTCGCTCGTTGCGCTTCTGGCTGTCGATGCGCGTGCACGGTGCTGAGCAGTTCCGGACCTGGATCGATGCCACATTGGCCAACGCCGCGCGCTTCGCTGCTGCCATCCGGACCCATCCGCACTTCCAGCTCATGCACGATCCCATGCTGTCCACGGTGTGTTTCCGGCACGTGCCACCCGGGGTCCCGGATGACGAACTCGACGCCCACAACCTGCGGCTGGCGCGCGTCATGCAACTGGACGGGCGAGTGTTCCTGGCTCCGGCGATCCTCGATGGGGCCACCTGCTTGCGCACGTGCTTCGTGAACTTCCGCACAACGCCGGAGGCGGTGGACACCGTGCTGCCGGTGGTGGCCTCACTGGGTGACGCGTTGGTGGCGAGTTAGGCCGATCGTCGGGAACGGGCGATCCGTGAGCATGCCGGGCATCCGTTAGCACGACGGACGGGTTTTGGGCGCCCAGAATGCTAACGAATGCCCAGAGTGCTAACCGATTGCCTCATCGCTCCTCAGGCGCACCCTTGCCTCACCGCCCAAACGCGCGCGACCCTGCCTAGTCCCGTAACGTCCGCACCGTGACCGACGCCGCCATCACCTTGCTGGTCCTGGCCGCGGTGGTGGTGCTCTTCGTCAGCAACCGGTTCCCTGTGGAGCTGGTCGCGATCGGTGCGGCGCTGACGTTGTACGGAACCGGAGTTCTGACGCTGCCGCAGGCACTGGCCGGTTTCGCGGATCCCGCCGTCCTGCTGATCGCCGCATTGTTCGTCGTCAGTGAGGGTCTGGACGCCAGCGGCGTGACCACCTGGGTCGGGCAGTCCCTGGTGAGCCGCGGTGGCACAGAGCGGCGATTGCTACTGCTCACCATGCTGCTGGCTGCCGGCCTCACGGCGCTGATCGGCTTGAATGGTTCCGTGGCGGCGCTGCTGCCGATGGTGGTGGTGATCGCGATGCGCAGCGCGTTCCCGCCTTCTCGCTTGCTGATGCCCCTGGCGTTCGCGGGAAGTGCGGGCGGGATGTTGCTGCTCACCGGCAGCCCGGTGAACGTTGTGATCTCCGAAGCTGCCGCCGACGCGGGAGTGGGCTCCTTCGGTTTCGCGGAGTTCGCCATCGTCGGCATCCCGATTGTCGCCGGCACGATCGCCATCATGCTGTTCCTCGGGGGCCGGCTGATTCCGGAGCGGGTCAGCGAGACTCTGCCGCCGGACCTTTCCGGGCTGGCTCGCACGCTGGTTCAGTCGTACTCGCTGGACAACGTGCTGCACCTGCGTGTTGAGCCAGGATCCGACCTGCTGGGCGTGCTGAGGACCGGTTGGGACCTGGCCGGCTACCAGGGCATCCGGATCATCACGATCATGGAGGGCAGCACCGACACTCCCACCTCGCAGGGCCACATCGAGATCGGCGACCGGCTCACGGTGGTCGGGGATGTGGACGTGGCGCACAGGTACGCCGAGGACCATGGCCTTTCGGTGGAAGCCATGCGTACCGCCGAGGACGTCGAGCAGTCCATCATGTCGCGCTCCTCCGGCGCTGCGGAGGTCGTCATTCCGCCGCGTTCAGCCCACATCGGCGCCAAGATGCAGCCCAGCGAGGTCATCGACGGCGCACTGATTGTGCTTGCCATCACCCGCAACGGCGAGGACCTTGGCCCCCACCCGGTGCGCATCGAGCCCGGCGACACGCTGCTGGTGGAAGGGCCGTGGTCGGCGCTGGATTCCGCCCAACGCGCACACGAGCTGCTGGTCGTCGACTCCCCCGAACTCGTCCGCCGGCAGGCGGTTCCGCTCGGTTCCGGCTCGGGTGTGGCCATCGCAGTGCTGCTCGTCATGGTCGTGCTTTTGGCCACCGGGATTCTCCCGCCCGTCATAGCGGCCATGCTCGCGGCCGGCGCCATGGTGTTAGGGCGAGTCCTCACAGTGCAACAGGCCTACCGCGGCATTTCGTGGACCACTGTTCTCTTGGTCGCCGGGATGATTCCGATGGCCACCGCCGTGACTCAGTCCGGAGCGGGCCAGCAGGTCGCCACTGTCATAGTCGACCTGGTCGGTGACGCCGGGCCGCTCGTCCTGCTGCTGGCGCTGTTCGTCATCACCGTCACATTCGGCCAGCTCATCAGCAACACGGCCACCGCCTTGGTCATGATCCCGATCGGCATCTCGGCCGCGGAACAACTGGACATCTCGGCGCGGCCGGTCTTGATGAGCCTGTGCGTCGGAGCCGCAGTCGCCTTCCTCACGCCGGTGGCCACTCCGGCCAACCTCATGGTGATGGGTCCGGCCGGGTACCGGTTCGGGGATTACTGGAAGGTGGGGGCGCCGCTGGTCGCGCTGTTCGGCCTGGTCGCGGTGCTGATGGTCCCCGTGGTCTGGTCGTTCTAGGAAAACCTGCACGTCCATCCGTTCGACCCATGCCCGAAGACCAGCGCGCGCTGGTAGCCTCGCGCGAGTCAGGGAGCGGAGATTATGAGCGTATTGACGCGAGTTGCGTGTGTGACGGCGGTTGTAGCGCTGGCGATGACAGGTTTCGGGTCGCCGGCTTCCGCCGCGAGTACTGATAACCCATCGGTGGCTGAGCAGAAGCAGAACGTGCTCACCCCAGATCTACAGGCTGTCGCCGAGGGTCTGCCCGAGCCGACCGGGCGCATTACACCCGTGGATCCGCTCAGTGGCGAGACCGGCGCCGCATTGGTCAAGCCCAACGGCCGGATGCTGGTCGACGCGCGCCTGGCGAACACGTCCCCCGAGGTCCTCGACGCTCTGCGCGCAGCGGGCGCTCGGGTCACTTTTGTCGACGAGAAGTTGCACACCGCCACCCTGGCTGTGGACCCCGCTGACCTCAACGCCGTCGCCGCGGCTACGCCAGCGGTCATCTCGATCCGCGAGATCCCGCGCCCCTTGACCAACGCCGTCTGTCCCAGCGGCACGTTCGTCTCCGAAGGAGTCACTCAGCTCAAGGCAGCACTGGCGCGTTCGCAGTTCTCGGTCGACGGCACCGGCGTGACCGTCGGCGTGATGTCGGATTCCTATGACCGGCTTGGTGGGGCTGTGACCGACGTGACGAACGGGGAACTGCCAGGAACCACTAACCCGTGTGGTCACACCACACCGGTCGGGAATCTGGCGGAAGGCCCTAGCGGCGCCGATGAGGGCCGGGCTATGGCTCAGATCGTGCACGATGTCGCCCCCGGCGCCAAGATTCTCTTCGCAAACGCTTTCAGCGGTGAGCCGGCCTTCGCGCAGTCGATCCGGGATCTGGCAGCCCAAGGTGCGGACATCATCGTGGACGACATCACCTATTACACCGAGCCCATGTACCAGGACGGCGTGGTGGCAAAGGCAGTCCGTGACGTCACCGCACAGGGTGTGCTGTACCTCAGTTCGGCGGCGAACTCGAACTTCATACTGAGCGGAAGTCGGGTCGGCTCCTACGAAGCCCCAGCTTTCCGTCCCACCACCTGTCCTGCCGGGATCACCTCGCACTACGGCTCGACGCCTGTCACCTGCCATGACTTCGATCCAGGCGCGGGCAGTGACGCGCAGTACAACCTGTCTTATAGCAACGCTGCCTACCTCACGTACTCGCTGGGCTGGAGCGAACCGCAGAATGGCGTCACCGACGACCTGGACCTATGCCTGACAGATACTGCCGGAACCACCGTTTACGGCTGCGCCGAAACGTCCAACGACCTCACAGGCGTGGCCTCCGAATGGAAGAGCTTCTCAGGGTCGGGAAGCGTCTCGTGGGTCATCGTCCGCTACGCCGGAACGGGCACCCCTCGGCTCAAGCTCATTTCCCACCGCACGAACCTCACGTCGCTGCAGTACAACACCAGCACGGCCGGCGACATTGTGGGGCCGACGATCTTCGGCCATAACGCCTCGATCCCGGGGGTGACCGTCGGGGCCGTGCCGTACAACAACAGCAGCGCTCTGGAGAACTACTCGTCGTTCGGGCCCGCGCTGTACTGCTGGCAACCGGTCAATGGCAACACGCCCTCGGGCCCGTTGACTCCGTGCCAGCCAGCAACAGTCGACATGTCTGCCACCGACGGCGGCCAGAATAGCTTCTTCGGCGGCGGCACCCCGCATCGGTTCTACGGCACCTCCGCAGCAGCGCCACACGCGGCGGCCGTCGCGGCACTGGCACTGCAGAGCAAACCGTGCCTCACCCCCGCTCAGGTCATCGACGCCCTGCAGGAGAGTGGTCGGGCAGTGGGTTCTGCTCCGGCCGACGGCGCCGGTGACGGGCTGGTCGACGCAGTCGGGGCGCTGACTGCGGCCTCATGCGACAACTCCTCGCCGGTGGTCAATGCCGGGGCGAGCGGCGGCTGGTACCGCACCCCCAGTGTCTCCGGCACGGCGACTGCCCAAGGGCCACGGCGGATCAATGCGCTGGCCTGCGATGGCGCCTCGACACAGACGCCGGTGGGATTGCGAACCAAGAGCGTGTCGGCAGCATGGTCGGTCTCCGGTGAGGGTCAGCACAACGTCGCATGTTCTGCGACCGACACCGCCGGACGTTCTGGCAGCGCGGCCACCGTCGCTGTGTTGATCGACAGCGGAGCGCCGGCCGTTGTGTGCCGCCCGACCACGATCCCGTTCCGTCGCGGAGGCACCGTGACGGCGGACGTCACTGATGCTGTGTCCGGGCCGGCAGCCGGCACCGTGTCGGCGCGCGTTTCGGGGAAGAAGACGGGCACCTTCAGTGTCACTCTGTCGGGTAGCGACATTGCCGGCAACGCGACCTCCAGCCCTTGCTCCTACCGCGTCGCGGTTGTGCCGTTGCTGAACGGGCCGTCCAAGGCCAAGCCAGGCAGCAAGAAGACCTTCAAGGTCTCCGGTCTGCCGTCGAAGGCGAAAGTGAAATGGACCGTGAAGGCGCCCGGCGGCAAGCAGGTCAAGAAGGCCAAGGCCAACAAGGCGGGCGTGGCGAAACTCAAGGTGAAGCTAGGCGGCAAAGGCAAGTACGTCGTCTCAGTGAAGGCCGCAGGAAAGAAGGCCCGCACGGTCGTCCGCGTGAAGTGACTCAGTCTCTTCGTGGGTAGCGTTTCGGGTAGGTGGTTCTTGTGGTTCCGAGTGGTCCGGTAATGGTCAGGTCCATGGCGTAGCGGGAGCCGGTGCCGATGGTCCAGTTTCCGAAGGTCTTCAGGCGGTGGTGATAGCGGCACAGGCAGACCAGCCCGTCGGGTTCGGTCCGATGGCTGTGGCGGTGGGCGTCGACGTGGTCGGTGTCGGTGTATTCGGCTGGGCGGGTGCAGTTGGGCCAGCGGCAGATCCCGTCGCGCAGCCGCACCGCGGTGCGTAGTTTGGCCGGGATCTCGTATTTGGTGGTGCCGGCGTCGAGCAGTACTCCGGTCAGCGGGTCGGTGACCAGCCGGGTCCAGCGGGCATCCGGGGACCAGGCCAGGTGCAGGGCCAGGGAGTGGGTGACCGGGGAACCGTTCAAATCGGCGCCTTTGGTTTCGACGCCGAGCAGCATGTCGGCGGGGATGACAACTTGGACGTCGATGTTCCAGGTGGTGTGCTCGTCCAGCCAGCCGACCAGCGCGTCTGCGCGCAGCTGTTCGAGGCTGCGGTCCTCGCCTTGCTGGTACGGGTCGCACGGTTTGGTTTTAGCGTAGGCGTCCAGGCTTTGAATGAACGCGTACGCCTGTTCGGCGGAGAGGTCGATCGCGATGCTGGCCATGCCGTGGCCCTTGGGGATCACGCACACGCCGCGGTGGTCGATCGCTTCTTGGCGCTGGGTCTCGTCGGGGTCGTTGTCGCAGGTCATCCGCAGCAGTTTGCGGTGCAGCTGGGCGTTGGTGTGTTCGGCGGCATACCCGATCGCCTGGGCTTCCAGCTGTTCGCGTAGCGGGTCGGGCACGTCGGCCAGCAGGTGCACGATCTTCAAGGCGCGGGGCCGGTCGATCAGCCCGGTGTGCAGCCCATCCCAGACCAGCGGCCGGGACACGATCGCCTCACAGGTGTCGACCAGATACCCGACCGCCCGGCTGGACAGTCCCAGCAGCCAGCCGATCTCCTCCACCCCCGCCCCCACGATCCCGACGTTGGCCGCTTCGGCGCGCGCCGCGAGTTCGCTGACTCGTACCGCGTGGATCGCATCCGAGCGCCTGCGTGCCTGCTCGGACTCCAGCAACTCGTCGATGAGGTCCTGATCGCCGACCGCCCGCAGTCCCGCCTGCAGCCCCGTCAGGGCAGCAGAAGGGGTGGGACATTCAACCGGCATACCTCATTATCGCACATATGTTCGAATAGGACAACGGATGTGGACAGTCAATTTCAAGCAGCCCCTGCGAGCCCGCTCGCTACTGCAGCTTCCCGGACGCCTTGCGTGCAAACGCCTGGCCGAAGTGGCGGCTCTTGGAGGACCTCAATCACCGTGAAGGTCGTTCCCCGTCACAGTGCCGACATCCGCGCAGAGGCTCCCTGCAGCCAATTTTGTCAGGCCGCCGGCGTGACCTTGCCGGTCTTGGTCTTGCCGGAATGAGTCCGCGAGTAGCCTTATATGTGGGGAGGCAGTCATGAACGCCGCCATTCGCATCGCCGCCACCTTCGCATTGATCGCCGGACTTTTCGCGGGAACCTCCGCCCCCGCGCTCGCAGACTCGAACGCACACTCGCGGACGCTGAATTCCAAGACCGAGCCCCTGATCAAGAACTCCTGTCGTAAGGACTTCCTCCGCACGTGGCGCAGGATTCACCATCGGTCAGTCACCCACGCGGCCTACTACTACGAGTCCCGGCGCAAGGCCATGCAAGTCGCGTACGACCAACTGCGCTGGCTCCTTGCCGATCCCACGACCCACGAGTTGATCCCTGCGCACGAGGCCGCGGTGGCGCGCGACCGTGAGACCTACCAGCCACTCGTCGCCAAGCAGCGCGACGAGTACTACAAAGAAGTCGACACGTTCCGCACCGCGTACCTGCATGGCAAGTGCCTGAGCAAGACCGGCAGGGGCGTCTTCATCACGGGCATGCGCTATCTGCGGGCCACATACCAGGACATCTATAAGGCCCACGAGAAGTTGTTTGGCATGGAGCAGGCAGTAGAGACCGCGCAGGCGGATCTCGCAGGTCAGTACTTGCAGGACGCGGATCTCGAGTACGCAACGGTCGAGGAGAATTTCCAGCAAGCTATCGATGCGTACCAGAGGTTCCGCGGCTAGCCGCGGAGATTCCTTGGCGCGCCCGAAGGGATTCGAACCCCTAACCTTCTGATCCGTAGTCAGATGCTCTATCCGTTGAGCTACGGGCGCTTCCGGTCCAGTGTATCGGGTCGTACTTGCCCTCACCCGGGTGAGGTTCAGCGAGCAACGGCTCATTCAGCCGCGAACTGGTCCGCCGCTGCGTTGGTGAGCCGCCGTCGCATGGGCGCGAGGTGACAGACGCGGATCTGGCCGGTGGATTCGGCACCTCTCGACCAGCGTCGTAGTCAGGCCACTGCCCCTCACCAGCATCAGCGTGCTCCACGACTTGCGGCACAACCGGCCGAGATCGAGCTGGGCGGCAACCTGCGCGTGCCTTCTCTAGGCTCAGACACCTGTCGGCCCGGTCGCGGGCCCTAGCGGAAGAAGGATCACGATGAAGTCCCAGATATGGCTCGGGGCCGCAGCGGGGGCGGTGCTCGCAGGAAGCATTCTGGCGGCACCAGGACAGGCGGTAACCCCGTCCACAGTTCCACAAGGTGACACCCGGGTCGCGTACGGCATGTGCGCGAAGAAGTCCACCGGCAAAGTCAGGCTGGTCCCACCGAACGCGGCATGCCGGGCAAATGAGGTGCGCCTGGCGACGGTCGCCTACGGGCCGCCCGGCGTGCGTGGACCCAAGGGTGCGACGGGCGCAACCGGGGCCACTGGCGCCGCGGGGGCGACCGGTGCTCAAGGCCCGCAAGGTGAGCAAGGCAAGCAGGGCGAGCAGGGACCAGCAGGTTCACCGGACACCCCGCAGCAGGTACTGGACAAGTTGTTGACAGTTGACGGGCCGGGCTCGGGACTGAATGCGGACCTGCTCGACGGCCTCTCCCCTACCGACCTGCAGTTGCGCGTCGACGGAAGCTGCTCCGACCCGAACTCCTTCGCACAGTCGATCGATGCGGACGGCACGATCAACTGCGCCGACGTTACGGCGCCGCTCAATCTAGCGCCGTCGTCTGCCACCGCCAGAGGCATCAACGTGACGATGCCTCTGGCCAACACAGTGCCCGGCATCTCGATCACCCACAACGGGCTCGGGAACGGCATCGACGTGTCCCTGCCCAACACCAGCGGCGCCCGCGGTATCTCCGTTGACCACAAGGGAGTCGGCCCCGGCGTCTTCGCAAATACAACTGGCGGCAACTCAATTTGGGGCGTGACTAACAGCGTCAGCACCGCTGCGGTGATCGGTGACTCCTCCAGCGGCGAGGCCGTCGTCGCCCGTCAGAACGGCGCGGTGTGTGAGACGTTCCTCGGTAAGTGCAGCGGCATAGGGGCTCTCGTGGGGCGGATGGATGGCCAAGGCGGCTACGCAGTGCGCGGTTTCATCACCGATCCCAACGGCGCTATCGCAGTCATCGGACAGGCCGGGATCAGCGGCGGTACTGGGGTTGCGATGCGCGCGGAGAACGTGAACGGGAACAATGCCAGCAACGCGTTCGAAGCGGTCACCAATGGCGACGGCGCGGCCGTTTACGCTGACGGTGACCCGCTGGCCGGCCGCTTCGTCGGCAATGTCGAGGTGACAGGCAACCTCACGGTTTCCGGTACCAAGGCGTTCAAGATCGATGACCCGCGTGACCCGACACAGAAGTCCATCACGCACGCAGCCGTCGAGACCGACGAGCTGCAGGTCACTTACTCCGGCAACGTCACCACCGACGCAACCGGACGCGCGGTGGTCAAGCTTCCCGGTTACGTCGAGGCGCTCGGCTCCGACTGGCGTTACCAACTGACTCCGATCGGCTCGTTCAGCCGCGCGATGGTCGAGAAGGAGATCGCCGACGGTTCGTTCACGGTCCGCAGCGAGGACCCGAACGTGCGGCTGTCCTGGCAGATCACGGGAACCCGGATCGACCCGTACGCGGCCAAGAACCCGTTGCAGGTCGTGACCGACAAGCCGGCCGAGGACGTCGGGCAGTACCTCGACCCGAAGTCGTACGGAGCTTCACCGTCGAAGCAGGCCGGGGCGGAGCTGTACGACGATGGGACTAGCAACCGGAAGCTGGCCTCCGAGCAGC
>WBZP01000931.1_pt2 | contig 18287 bp, 17 predicted proteins | sample 5204301 | NCBI WGS metagenome assembly WBZP01 (sample SAMN12412401, study PRJNA552823) | activated sludge metagenome | isolation source: activated sludge from nitrification reactor of wastewater treatment plant... | place: USA: Pennsylvania | collected 2017 | reverse complement strand
ATCTTGAATCTTGAGAAACTCAAGATTCAAGATCTGACCCCAGCCGGTGGTTGACAACCGGCCCGCGGTCGGCCTAATCTTCCCGCTCCAATGAAGGCGCAGACCACCATCGCCCGCCGGAACATGTGCATGGACATGTGCATGTGTATGCCCATGCGGGTCGAGGTGCACGGGGGCTAGGCAGACAAGCCCAACCGACCGTCGCCACGATGACCCGCAACGGCAGAGCCGGAGCGGGTTTTTTGTTGCCCACCGGCCGCCGAGACCGAACACGCGAGCCCGCCCGAGGCGGGCCGATCTTGGAGGAGAAGGCCGATGAGCAGCGAGAAGCCGGGCTACCGATTCGAGACGCTCCAGGTCCACGCCGGGCAGGAGCCCGCGCCGGGCACGAACGCCCGGGCCGTCCCGATCTACCAGACGACGTCGTACACGTTCAACGACGCCGACCACGGGGCGCGGCTGTTCGCGCTCCAGGAGTTCGGGAACATCTACACCCGGATCATGAATCCGACGACGGACGTCTTCGAGAAGCGCATCGCCGCGCTCGAGGGCGGCGTCGCGGCCCTCGCGACTGCCAGCGGCCAGGCCGCGCAGTTCCTCGCCCTGTCGACGATCCTCCAGGCCGGGGAGAACCTCGTCTCGACGAGCTACCTGTACGGCGGCACCTACAACCAGTTCAAGGTCTCCTTCCCCCGCCTCGGCATCACGACGAAGTTCGTCGACGGCGACGACCCGAAGGACTTCGCGAAGGCGATCGACGCGAAGACGCGCGCCCTCTACGTCGAGACGATCGGCAACCCGCGCTTCAACGTGCCGGACTTCGAGGCGCTCGCGAAGATCGCCCACGACAACGGGATCCCCCTCGTGGTCGACAACACGTTCGGCGCCGGCGGGTACACGGCGCGCCCGATCGACCACGGCGCGGACATCGTGGTCGAGTCGGCGACCAAGTGGATCGGCGGCCACGGCACCTCTATCGGCGGCGTCATCGTCGACTCCGGGAAGTTCGACTGGGGCAACGGCAAGTTCCCGGTCTTCACCGAGCCCTCGCCGGGCTACCACGGCCTGAAGTTCTGGGACGTGTTCGGCCCGAAGGGCCCCTTCGGGAACATCGCGTTCATCATCCGCGCCCGCGTCGAGGGCCTGCGCGACTTCGGCCCCGCGCTCGCGCCCTTCAACTCGTTCCTCTTCCTGCAGGGGCTCGAGACGCTGTCGCTCCGCGTCGAGCGGCACAACCAGAACGCCGACGCCCTCGCGGCCTGGCTCGAGAAGCACCCGGCGGTGGCCTGGGTCTCCCACCCGAGCCTCGCCTCGCACCCCTCGCACGCCCTCGCGAAGAAGTACCTGCGCAACGGCTTCGGCTCGGTGCTGACTTTCGGCATCAAGGGCGGGCGCGAGGCCGGCCGCAAGTTCATCGACAGCGTGAAGCTCGCGAGCCACCTCGCGAACGTCGGCGACGCGAAGACGCTCGTCATCCACCCGAACACGACGACGCACCAGCAGCTCTCGGACGAGGAGCAGAAGACGAGCGGCGTGACGCCCGACCTCGTGCGGGTCTCGGTGGGCATCGAGCACATCGACGACATCAAGGCGGACTTCCAGCAGGCCTTCGCGGCCGTGAAGGCGGGCGCGTGACCGGCGGGGACGGCGCGGCGACAGGCGGCTCGCTCGAGATCCCGGGCCCGTTCCGGCTCGACTCGGGCGAGAGCCTGCCGTCCGTGACCGTCGCCTATCGCACCTGGGGACGGCTCGACGAGGACGGCGCGAACGCCGTCCTCGTCTGCCACGCCCTCACCGGGTCGCCCGACGTGGCGGCCTGGTGGGGGCCCCTCCTGGGCGAGGGCCGCGCGCTCGACCCGTCGCGCGACTTCGTCGTGTGCAGCAACGTGCTCGGCTCCTGCTACGGCACGACCGGGCCGGCCTCGCGCCGGCCCGGCTCGGCCGCGCGGTGGGGCGCCGACTTCCCCGAGATCACGGTCCGCGACATGGTGCGCGTGCAGGCCGCGCTCCTCGACGCGCTCGGGGTGAGGCGGCTGCGCCTCGTGCTCGGCGGCTCGCTCGGCGGGATGCAGGTCCTCGAGTGGGCCCTCCTCTTCCCGGAGCGGGTCGAGGCGATCGCGCCGATGGCCGTCTCCGCGCGCCACTCGGCGTGGTGCATCGGCGTCTCCGCCGCGCAGCGGCAGGCGATCGCCGCCGACCCGCGCTGGAACGGCGGGCGCTACGACGAGGCCGACCCGCCGGCGGCCGGCCTCGCCGCGGCCCGGGCGATCGCCATGCTGAGCTACCGCAGCCGCGAGAGCCTGGAGGCGCGCTTCGGCCGGGCGCAGAACGACGGCGCCTACTCCGTCGAGGGCTGGCTGCGGCACCACGGCCGGGCGCTCGTCGAGCGCTTCGACGCGAGCGCCTACGTGACGCTCACGCTCGCGATGGACACGCACGACGTCGGGCGCGGCCGCGGCGGCTGGCGCGAGGCCCTTGCCTCGGTGCGGGCGCCGGCGCTCGTGGTGGCGATCGACTCGGACGTGCTCTACCCGCCGGTCGAGCCGCAGGAGCTCGCCGAGGCGCTGCCGTTCGCGCGGCTCGCGACGCTGCGCTCGCCGCACGGGCACGACGCGTTCCTGATCGAGGCGGAGGCGGTGAACGCCCTCGTCGCGGAGTTCCGCGAGGAGACGGCGGCGGAGCTCGGAGCGGCCGCGGCGCCCTCGGGGCGCGAGGAGGCGTCGTGGGCGTGCTGAGACGTCGGGTCCTGAAATTCGGGGGCACGTCGGTCGGCTCGGCGGCGCCGCTGCGCGCGGCGCTCGCGATCGCGGCGGACGCGGCGGCCGAGCGGCCGGTCGTGGTCGTCGTCTCCGCGGTGGCCGGAGTGACGGACGCGCTCGAGGCCGCCCTCGTCGGCGCCGCCGCGAGGCGGCTCGACGCCGACGGCTTCGTCGCGGCCCTCGCCGCGCGCCACACGGCCCTCCTCGGGAGCGTGGCCACGGGACGGCCGGCCGCCCGCGCGGCGGCCGCCCTGCGGACGCGGCTCGCCGAGCTCGCCCGGCGGCTGAAGGCGGTGGCGGCGGCCGGCGCGGCGGCCCCCGCCGACCGGGCCGCCGTGCTCGCCACGGGCGAGCGGCTCTCCGCGCCCGTCTTCGCGGCCGGACTCGCCGCTCGCGGCCGCGACGCGCACGCCCTCGACGCGGCCACGATCGTTCGGACGGACGGCGCCTTCGCCGAGGCCGACGTCGACCGCGAGGCGACGCGCGCGCTCGCCCGCGAGGCCCTCGCCGCCCTCGGCCTCGCCGCCGTGCCGGTCGTGACCGGCTTCATCGGCGCGACGGAGGCCGGCGAGACGACCCTCCTCGGCCGCGGCGCCTCGGACCTCACGGCGGCGATCCTCGGCTGGGCGCTCGACGCCGAGCGCGTCGAGATCTGGTCGGACGTGCCCGGCGTCCTCGACGCGGACCCGCGGAGCGTGCCGACGGCCGCGACGATCCCGTGGCTCTCCTACGCCGCGGCCACGCGCCTCGCCCGCGCGGGAGCCAAGGTCCTCCACCCGCGCACGCTCGAGCCGCTGGCCGACGCCGGGATCCCCGTGTTCGTCGGCAGCACGCTGCAGCCGGACGGCCCGGGCACGTGGATCGCGGCCGAGCCGCTCGAGACCACGACGGGCGCGGACGCGGACGGCACGGCGGCCTGAACGGCTGGGGTCAGATCTTGAATCTTGAGTTTCTCAAGATTCAAGATCTGACCCCAGCCGTTTCCCAGCCGTCCCCCACCCGTTTGCATCGCGCGCGGCCGTGGCCGATCCTGTTCGCACCGCCCATGCACCGCGCCGTCACCGCACTCCTGGGCCCGACCAACACGGGCAAGACCCACCTCGCCATCGAGCGAATGCTGACCCACCGCAGCGGGATGATCGGCTTCCCGCTGCGGCTTCTGGCGCGCGAGAACTACGACCGTGTCGCGGCCCTGACCGGCGCCGAGCGCGTCGCGCTCGTCACCGGCGAGGAGCGGATCGTGCCGGCGCGGCCGTCGTACTGGATCGCCACGGTCGAGGCGATGCCGGTCGACGTGAGGGTCGAGTACCTCGCGGTCGACGAGGTGCAGCTCGCGGCCGACCGCGAGCGCGGCCACGTCTTCACCGACCGCATCCTCCACGCGCGAGGTGCCCTCGAGACGTGGCTCATCGGCGCCGAGACGGTGCGGCCGATCCTCCACAAGCTGCTGCCCGACGCCGCCTTCCAGACGCGCGAGCGGCTGTCGACCCTCTCCTACGCCGAGCCGAAGCGCCTCGCGAAGCTGCCGCGGCGCTCGGCGGTGATCGTCTTCTCCGTGCGCGAGGTGTACGAGGTGGCGGCGCGCCTGCGCCGGGAGCGCGGCGGGGCCGCCCTCGTCTTCGGCGCCCTCTCGCCGCGCACGCGCAACGCCCAGGTCGGCCTCTACCAGGCCGGCGAGGTCGACCACCTCGTGGCGACCGACGCGATCGGCATGGGCCTGAACCTCGACATCGACACGGTCGTTTTCACCGGCCTCACCAAGTTCGACGGCGTGGGGCCGCGGCCGCTCACCCCGGCCGAGGTGGGCCAGATCGCCGGCCGCGCCGGCCGGCACGTGCGCGACGGGCAGTTCGCCGCGACCGACGAGCTCGGCCCGCTCGACCGCCGCCTGGTCGACGCCGTGGAGTCGCACCGCTTCGCCCCCCTCACGCAGCTCTTCTGGCGGACGGACGACCTCGACTTCTTCTCGCCCCTGTCGCTCCTCGCCAGCCTCGACCGCCAGCCGCCGCACCCGTTCCTCCTCCGGATGCGCCACGCCGACGACCAGCGCGCGCTCGCCGCGCTCACGCGGGACGCCGAGACGATGGCCTCCGCCCGCGACCCCGAGGCGGTGCGCCTGCTCTGGGACGTCTGCCAGGTGCCCGACTTCCAGTCGGTGCTGACCGAGGCCCACACGCGCCTCCTCGCGCGCGTCTTCCGGTACCTCCGCTCCCCGGAGGGCCGCATCGCCGAGGACTTCCTCGCGCGGCACGTGAAGGACCTCGACCGGGTGGACGGCGAGGTCGACGCGCTCCTCGGCCGCATCGCCTCGATCCGGACCTGGACCTACCTCGCGCAGCGGTCGGCCTGGGTGCCGGATCCCCGCTACTGGCAGGAGCGGACGCGCGCGGCCGAGGACCGCCTCTCGGACGCGCTCCACGAGCGGCTCACGCAGGAGTTCGTGGACCGGCCGGGCACGGTCATCGCGCGGCACGACCCCTCCGAGCTCGTGACGAGCATCGGCCCGGACGGCGAGGTGCTCGTGCAGGGGCTGCGGGCCGGCGAGATCGAGGGCTTCCGCTTCCGCCCCGACCGCGCCGCGAGCGAGGGCTCCCGGGGCCTGCTCGCGGCGGCCAACCGCGCGCTGCGCACTCTCGTGCGCGACCGCGTCCAGGGCCTCGAGGGCGACCCGGACGAGGCGTTCGTCCTCGGGCCCGGAGCGGAGATCCTCTGGCGGGGCGCGCCGGTCGCCCGCCTCTCTCCCGGCGAGTCCGCGCTCGCGCCGCAGGTCGACGTGCTCGCGACGGAGCTCCTCGACCCGCCCCTGCGCGAGCGCGTGCGCCGCCGGCTCGCCGCCTGGCTCGACGGCCACCTGCGGGAGGCCCTCGGCCCGCTCTTCGCGCTGCGCGAGAAGGCGCCGGCGGGCGCCGTCCGCGGCCTCGCCTTCGTCCTCGGCGAGGGCCTCGGCGCCGTCGCGCGGCGCACCGTCGCGGCCCAGGTCGCCGCCCTCGACCCCGACGACCGCCGCGCGCTCTCGCGCCTCGGCGTCACCGTCGGCCGGTTCGCGCTCTTCCTCCCCGCGCTGCAGCAGCCCCCGGCGATGCGGCTGCGGGCGCGGCTCTTCGCCGCGCGCCACGGCCTCGCCGCCGCGGCCGGGCCCGACGGCTCGCCGTCGGTGCCGAACGACCTCGCGCGGCCGCTCGCCTTCTACACGGCCTGCGGCTACCTGCCGCTCGGCCCCTGCGCGGTCCGCCTCGACCGGCTCGAGCGGGCCGCGGCCGTTCTCTCCCGGCTCTCGCGCACGGGCCCGTTCGTCCCGCCGAAGGACCTCCCGTCCATCCTCGGGTGCCGGCCGGCCGAGGTCCCGGCCGTGCTCTCGGCCATGGGCTACGTGGAGCGCGACGGCCGCTTCGAGCGGCGCGCGCCGCGCGGCCGCGAGAGGGTCGCGCGCGGCGCCTGACGGGAACGCGCGTGCTAGCATCGGCTCAATGGCGGTGAAGGACGCGTTTCGCGAGGCGCAGGCGCTGGCCGAGCGCCTCGCCCTGCCGTTCGCGCCGCTCGACGACGCGCCCGACAACGCGCTGTGGTCCGAGGCGCCCCTCGAGCTGCTGGTGCGCTACGGCTGCGTGCCGGTCGGCCGCGAAGGGGCCCGCCTCGGCCTCGCCTTCGGCTCGCTCGAGGACCCCGGCCGGCTCGACGAGCTGGAGCTCCTGCTCGAGCGGCCGGTCGAGGCGGCCATCGCCCCGGCCGACCGCGTCTCGTCGCTGCTCAAGCGCCACCGCGGCGGCGAGATCCTGCTCGAGCAGGCGAGCGAGGGCCTGCGCCTGCAGCTCGTGGCCGACGACGACCTGGCCGACGCCGCCGACGGACGGGCCCTGCCGGCCGAGAGCCCGATCGTCCGCCTCGTCGACTCGCTCGTCCTCGGCGCGATCGACCGCCGCGCCTCGGACATCCACATCGAGACGAAGGACCGTGAGGTCCTCGTGAAGTACCGCATCGACGGCGTCCTCTACCCCGCGGTCGAGCCGCTCGACAGCCGGCACCACGACACGATCATCAGCCGCGTGAAGGTGATGTCGGAGCTCGACATCGCCGAGAAGCGCGTGCCGCAGGACGGCCGCTTCCGCCTGAGGGTCAAGGGCCGGACCATCGACTTCCGCGTCTCGATCATGCCGTCGATCCACGGCGAGGACGCCGTCATCCGCATCCTCGACAAGGAGCAGCTGAACGCGGCGTTCCGCTCGCTGCGCCTCGACGTCCTCGGCTTCTCGCCGGTCGACCTGCGCAAGCTCCGCAAGTACATCACCGAGCCCTACGGCATGGTCGTGGTGACGGGGCCGACCGGGAGCGGGAAGACGACGACGCTCTACGCGGCGCTCAGCGAGATCGCGAGCCCCGAGGACAAGATCATCACGATCGAGGACCCGGTTGAGTACCAGATCCCCTCGATCGTGCAGGTGCCGGTCAACGAGAAGAAGGGGCTCACGTTCGCCCGCGGCCTGCGCTCGATCCTGCGCCACGACCCCGACAAGATCATGGTCGGCGAGGTGCGCGACCCCGAGACCGCGCAGATCGCGGTGCAGTCCGCGCTCACCGGACACCTCGTCTTCACCACCGTCCACGCCAACAACGTCTTCGACGTGATCGGCCGCTTCATCCACATGGGGGTGGAGCCCTACAACTTCGTCTCCGCCCTCAACTGCGTGATGGCCCAGCGCCTCGTGCGGGTGCTGTGCGGCGCGTGCAAGCGAAAGGCGGCGGTGCCCGAGACGCTGCTGCGCGAGTCGGGCCTCGACCCCGACCTCTACCACGACCAGACGTTCTACGACGCGGCGGGGTGCGACGAGTGCGGCGGCACCGGGTTCCTCGGCCGCACGGCGGTGGCGGAGCTGCTCGACATGTCCGACCGGATACGCCAGCTCATCCTCGAGCGCCGCCCGGCGATGGAGATCAAGCAGGCCGCCCGCGAGGAAGGCATGACCTTCCTCCGCGACTCGGCCCTGGAACGGGTCTTCGCCGGCACGACCACCCTGCGCGAGATCAACAAGGTCACGTTCGTCCAGTGAAGCTGGGGTCAGATCTTGAATCTTGAATCGCCCGGGGCGCCGACCCCGGCGGCGATCGCCGAGGAGCAGCGGCGGCTCGACCGGTTGCGCCTCGTCGTCGACGTCACGTGCGGGCTGCTGCGCCAGGCGCGGATCGACGTATCGGAAGCCCACGCGCTCGCGGCGCTCGCCCGCGCGGAGGCGCTCGCCCTGTTCCCCGACAAGGGCGACGTGTTCGACCTCGTCATCGCCCCGCGCCTCGGCCGGATCCTCGACGAGCGCTGGCCGCCGGCCGGGCCGGCCTGCTGAGCGGGCTCAGTCTGCCGGCGGGGGCGCCGCGGACGCGATCCGGCTGATCGTGGAGTAGTGGAGGCCGAGGTGCCGGCCGATCTCGGCCGCCGAGAACTCGGCCGTGACGAGCATCTCCCGGATCCTCTCGTTGCGCCGCTCCCGATCCAGGCGGAGGTCGGCGGGAAGGAGCTCGTCGAGAGACGACCGCGACACCCGGCGCTCCCGCCTCGGGACTTCGCCGGCCGCCGCCGCGGGCTCGGGCCTTCGGGCCAGGCGGGCGACGAACGTCTCCGAGCCCAGCGCGGGGCCGCGCGCACGAGCCCACGGCGACTCGGCGCCGCGGCCGGCCCGCACGAACTCCAGGTACCTCGCAGCCGATCCGAATCCCGCGAGGAGCTCCCGGACGGCGAGCCAGCCCGGCGCCGGATCCAGGCCGAGGGTCGCGCGCAGGCTCGACCAGGGGTACGCCTCGGGCACCGCGGCGAGGCCCGCGCGGACCGGGTTCAGGACCACGTATCGGGCCACCTCGAGGAGGTGCGCCTCGCGCTCGACGAGGATCGAGGAGAAGCGCCCCTGCAGGACGTGTCCCACCCGCGCGTGACGGGCATTGAAGCCCTGCGTGTAGGCCGCGTTCAGCCGCTGCATCCCGCGCGAGAGGTCGGGGCGCGGCGTCTCGACGAGCAGGTGGTAGTGGTTCGGCATGAGGCAGTACGCGAGACAGCGCCAGCCGTGCGCCTCGACCACGCGGCCGAGGCGATGGAGGAAGGCGCGCCGGTCGGCGTCGGCGAGGAAGATCGGCTGCCGCGCGTTCCCCCGCGACGTCAGGTGGTAGAGCGCGCCCGGGAACGCGATTCGAAGCGGTCGGGCCATGGGCGCAAGCCTACGGCGGGCGGACGACGGGGCGGGTCCGACCGGAAAGCGGGCCGGGAAGATTCAAGATTCAAGATCTGACCCCAGCCGTCTCCAGCCGTCTCCCGGCCGTCTCCGCGGTCAGTTGCCGACGCAGGTGAAGTCGCGCATCACGCCGTCCGCGTCGAAGTAGACGAAGTACAGCATGTCGGAGGCTCGGTAGAGGCGCATCTGCGGGTAGCGGGCGGCCTTCGCCCGCACCTCGACGGCCTTGCGGCCCCCGTGCGCGGCGACGACGCGCGCGGTCTCATCGGCCGTGCGCGGAGCGGCGAGGAGCGTCGAGCCCTCTTCGGCGAGGCCCCGCGTGAGCCGGTCGGCCGTCGGCGCCTCGCGCATCACCCGGCGCAGGCGGTCCTCGTGCTGGGTGTAGCGGCGGAAGTCGAAGCTCGCGGAGCCGAGCAGCATCGCGAGCGCGAGCGCCCCGAGGGTCACCGCGAGGGCGCCGAGGACGATCCAGAGGCGTTTCATCGCACGCTCCCGGGCGCCATTCTAGGCCGCCGCCCCGGGTGGCGGGCGAGGGGCCCGACACCCCGCCTTGAACGGCCGGCCGGGCCGGACGAGAATCCGCGGCGATGCGCATCGGAATCGACCTCGGGGGAACGAAGATCGAGGGCGTGGCTCTCGACGACGACGGCGTCATCCGCGGGCGGCTCCGGGTGGCGACCCCGCGCGACCAGTACGAGGGCACGGTGGAGGCGATCGCCGGCGTCGTCGAGTCGCTCGAGCGGGAGACGGGCGCGCGGGCCACCGTCGGCGTCGGGATGCCGGGGGCCATCTCGCCCGCCACCGGTCTCGTCAAGAACGCGAACTCGACGTGGCTGATCGGGAAGCCGCTCGACCGCGACCTCGCGGCGCGGCTCGGCCGGCCCGTGCGCCTCGCGAACGACGCGAACTGCTTCGCGCTCTCGGAGGCCGTCGACGGCGCCGCCCGCGACGGCCGCGTCGTCTTCGGCGTGATCGTCGGCACCGGCACGGGCGGCGGAGTCGTCGTCGACCGGAAGGTGCTCACGGGGCCGAACGCGATCGCCGGCGAGTGGGGCCACAACCCGCTGCCGTGGCCGGAGGCCGGCGAGTGGCCGGGCCCGCCCTGCTACTGCGGCAAGACGGGCTGCGTCGAGACGTTCCTCTCCGGGCCCGGCCTCGCGCGCGACTACCGCGAGGCGACGGGCGAGAGCGTGCCGGGCCCCGAGGTCGTGGCCCGCGCCGGGCGAGGCGAGCCGGCGGCGGACGCCGCCCTCGCCCGCTACGAGGGCCGCATGGCCCGGGCGCTGGCCGTGGTCCTCAACATCCTCGACCCGGACGTGGTCGTCCTCGGCGGCGGGGTGTCGCAGATCGCCCGGCTGTACGAGAACGTGCCGAAGCTGTGGCAGGCGTCGTCCTTCTCCGACCGCGTCGACACCCTCCTCCGCCCGCCCGTCCACGGGGACGCGAGCGGGGTCCGGGGCGCGGCCTGGCTCTGGGGCCCGGGCGAGGGGGCCTGACCCCGTGTCCTACCTGAGCCTCGACGCGGCGCGGATCGCGCGCACGATCGACCTTCTCGCCCAGCGCGTCGAGACGCGCTTCCCGTCCTCGGGCCTCGCGCGCGTCGTGCGCGAGCTCGACGGCATCGCGCGGCGCACGTCGGAGACCGCCGCCTTCATCCGCCGCCCGATCCTCGCTCTCCGGGTGGCGGTGCTCGTCGTGCTCGCGGCCGTCGTGGCGCTCGTCGTCGCGAGCTTCGCCACGCTGCGCGTCCAGCTCGGGCCGATGTCCTGGGCCGAGCTGGCCCAGGGCGTCGAGGCGAGCATCAACGACCTCCTTTTCCTGGGGGCGGCCGTCTTCTTCCTCTTCACCCTCGAGACGCGCGTCAAGCGCCGCCGCGCGCTCGCCGCGATCCAGGAGCTCCGGTCGATCGCCCACGTGATCGACATGCACCAGCTCACCAAGGACCCGGAGTGGGTGCTCGACCGGGGCCGGGAGACGGGGGTCCTGCCGCAGCGGTCGATGACGCGGTTCGAGCTGTCGCGCTACCTCGACTACTGCTCGGAGGCGCTGTCGCTCACCGGCAAGCTCGCCGCCCTCTACATCCAGGACTCGTCGGACGCCGTCGCGCTGCAGGCGGTCAACGAGGTCGAGGACCTGACGACGGGCCTCTCCCGCAAGATCTGGCAGAAGCTCATGATCCTGTACTCGATCGCCCCGGAGCTCGCGGCCGGGGAGCCGGCGGCACGGCTGGGGTCAGATCTTGAATCTTGAGTCTTTCAAGATTCAAGATCTGACCCCAGCCGCCCCCGGCCTCAGGAAGCGCCGCTCAGCCCACAGGAAGTAGGGGATCGAGAAGCAGGAAAGGAACGCGGCGAAGCCGAAGGCCGCGCGGAAGCCGAACTCGCCGGCGAGCCAGCCGATCGCCACCGAGCCGGTGCCGATGCCGGTGTCGAACGCGGCGAGGATGCCGCCGAAGGCCGCGCCGCGGCGGTCGTCGGCGACGAACTTCAGCACGTAGCCGACGAAGGCCGGGTACTGGTTGCCGAAGCCGAGGCCGAAGACGACGGCGGCGGCGACGAGCTGCAGGCGCGTGTGGGCGAGCGCGGTCATGGCGAAGCCCACCGTGACGAGGGCGAGGCAGGGCAGCAGCACCCGGCGGTGGCCGTAGGCGTCGGCCAGCCGGCCGGAGAAGATGCGGGTCACGAGGACGGTGAGGGCGAAGGCCGTGAAGAAGATGCTGCGCGGCGTGATGCCGTTGCGGTCGCACAGCACCGCCACGAAGCTCGTGATCCCGCCGTAGCCGAACGAGATGAGGAAGAGCGAGATCGTCACCGCCACCACCCGCCACTCGACGAGGTGCTTCCCGAAGAAGCGGCCCCTCTGCATGCGCGCCGACACGATGGAGTCGGGCGGCAGCCGCCACGCGATCGCGGCCATGACGAGGTTCAGCACCGCGGTGCCCGCGCACAGCCACGCCCAGCCCTGGCGGTACATCCACAGGCCGATCGCCGGCGCGATCGCGGTGGCGAGCATCGTCGCCATGCCCCAGTAGCCGATCCCCTCGGCCCGCCGCGACTCGGGGATGCCCTCGGTCATGTAGGCCGACGACGCGGAGAGGAGCCCCGACCAGAAGAGCCCGTGGAAGAAGACGAGGACGAGGGGGATCCAGTACGACGAGCTGAGCGCGTACGCGACCGAGAAGCCGGCGATCGCCAGGCTCGTGACGAGGAGGGTCAGGCGCTTGCCGACGCGGTCGGCGAGGGCGCCCGTGACCGGCGCCGAGAGCGCCGAGGCGTAGGTGAGAACGCCCAGGAAGACGCCGGCGAGCGCGGTGCTGCCGCCGAGGTCCAGGATCCGGAAGGGCGCCGTCGGCAGGAGCTGGAAGAGAGAGAGAAAGACGGTGAACGTGAAGCCGCACATCATGAAGTAGCGCGGCGTGAAGAGCGGCGGCCGCGCGCCGGCCGCGGGGGCGGCCGGCGCGCCCCGCATGGGCTCCCCGTCGCTCATGCGTCCGGCGAGCCGGGGAAGAGCGCCTCGCAGTCGATCGTCTCCGGGCCCTTCTCCGTGCAGACGGAGAACTGCTGCGGCTCCGCGTCCGCCGTGCCGTACATCGCGACGCCGGCGTACTCGCCCTTCTTGTTGACGGCGTAGAAGATGAGCTGGAAGGCGGGGTTGCCCTTCGGCGTGAGCAGCCTCTTCTCGACGGTGTTGGCCTTCACCCGGCGCAGCGCCTCGACCGCGGCGTCCTTCGGCGAGCGGCCGCGGCCCATCTCCTGGACGATGGTGTAGGACGAGAGGTTGTAGAGGTTCGCCTCGCCGCGGCCCGTCGAGCCCGCGGCGCCGATGGCGTCGTCGACCCAGAGGCCCGCGCCGAGGATGGGCGAGTCGCCCACGCGGCCCGGGATCTTGAACGAGAGACCGCTCGTGGTCGTCACGCCGCAGACCTCGCCCTTCGGGCCCACGCCGTCGCAGTTGATCGTGCCGTAGCGGCGCACCCGGTCGAGGAGGCCGTCCGCGATCATGCGGCGCGACGCGGCCTCGCCGGCGTCGACCCGCTTCTTCGGGTCGAGCCAGTGGCCCGGGTCGACGCGGCGCTTCCACTCGAGCCACTTCGCGCGGGAGGCCTCGGTGTTGAGGTCGGCCTCGATCGAGAAGCCCATCTGCCGCGCGAAGGACTGCGCGCCCTGGCCCACGAGCAGGTGGTGGTCGGTGAAGTCGAGCACCGCCTTCGCGACCTTCGAGGGCGTCCGCACGCCCTCGAGCGCGGCGACGCCGCCGGCGCGCTTCAGGGGCCCGTGCATGCAGCAGGAGTCGAGCTGCACGACGCCGTCGGCGTTCGGCAGCCCGCCGTACCCGACGTACATCTCCGTCGGGTCGAGCTCCACGATGTTGACCCCGGCGACGAGCGCGTCGAGCACGTCCTCTCCGGCCACGATCCGCCGGTACGCCTCCTCGACGCAGGTCCGCGGCCCGCCGTTGCGGTAGCCGTTGCCGTTGCCGGAGGCGATGACGACGGGCGGCGTCGCGCGGCGGACGAGCATCGTCGGCCCGGCCGCCGGGGCCTGCTCCGGCGACGCGCCGGCGAGGCCGGCCGGCACCGCCGCCGCCACCGACGCGGCCGCTCCCGCCTTCACGAACGTCCGCCGACTCATCCGCTGCTTCATCTCGCTCTCCACTCCCATCGTCCGACGAGCCTCGCCGCCCGGGCGCACGCCGCCGGGAAGGGTCGGCCGGATTCTATCGCGCCGGTCTCAGCCGAAGAGCGAGCGCGCGTAGAGGAGCGCGGCGAGGAGCGGCAGCGCGGCGGCCGTGCGCCACTCGCGGTTGCGGCGCACCCGCGCCCAGTCGAAGCGGGACTCGCGCGGGCCGCCGGGCAGAAGGCGCGGCCAGAAGAGGGGCACCGCCGCCTCCCAGCCCGCGTACTCGGGGAACTTCTTCCGCAGGAACTCGGCCTCCTCGCGCATCACCGCCGGGTAGAAGGCGAGGAAGTAGAGGGCGACCGCGAGGACGACCCACGGGCTCGCGCAGGCGACCGCGACCCCGAGGGCGAGGAGCAGGCTCCCCACGTAGAGCGGGTTGCGCGAGTGCGCGTACGGGCCGCCCGTCGCGAGCTTCAGCGTCTTCTCGATGTGCCCCGAGGCCCACAGCCGGGCCGCCTCGCCGAGCACGACGAGCGGCAGGCCGAGGAGGATCGAGCGGAGGCCGGGCCGCGCGAGGACGAGCACGAGGACGCCCAGCGCCCAGCCGGCGGCGACGCGGTATCTAGAGGGCATGGTGGTCCTGCTCCCGGGCGACCTCGAGGCGGCGGGCGGCCGCGGCGAGGACGGCGTCGGCCTCGATGTCTTCCATGATGCGCTGGTGCCACGCGCACGAGCGGCTGTAGCACGGCGCGCACGGCGGGATCTCGCGCACCACCACGTCCTCCGCGGCGAACGGCCCGTTCCGCTCGGGGTCCGTGGGCCCGAAGAGGGCGACGACCGGCGTCCCGACCGCGCAGGCGAGGTGCATGGGGCCGGTGTCGGCCGCCACCACGAGTCGCGCGCGCCGCGCGATCTCGACGTAGTCGGACAGCGTCGTCTCGCACGCCCGCCGGGCGGCGCCCCCGGAGGCGGCGACGACGCGGTCGGCGAGGCCCTGCTCGCCGGGGCCCCACGTCACGAGCGGGAAGAGGCCGAGCCCGCGCAGCCCCTTCGCGAGCTGGCCGAAGCGCTCGGCCGGCCACAGCTTGCTCGGCCAGCCGCCGCCGGGGTTCAGGATCGCGACGGGGTCGCTCACGCCGGCGAGGCCGCGGTCGACGCGCTCCACCGCGTGCGGGTCGAAGGGCAGCGGGAACTCGCGAAGGCCCACCGCGTCGATGCCGATCGCGCGGAGCAGCTCGAGGTTGCGGTCGATGACGTGGCCGCGGCCCGCGCGGGCGAGCCCCTCGTCGAGGAGGACGGCGGAGGCGGACTCCCGGCGCTCGTCGCGGTCCCAGCCCACGACCCGGCGGGCGCCCGCCACGCGGGCCCAACCCGCGGACTTCCAGAGGCCCTGGAACTCGAGCGCGACGTCGTACCGGCCTCCGCGCAGGGTCCGCGCCGCGCGGAGCGCGGCTCCCCACGCGAAGGCGCGGCGCGACGGCGCGGTCACCACCTGCGCGAGGGCGGGGTTGTGGTCGAGGAGCGGCCGCGCCGGCGGCTCGACGAGCCAGCCGGCCTCCCACCCGTGGCGCCGCAGCGCGGCGAGCACGGGCAGGGTGTGCACGACGTCCCCGATCGACGAGAGGCGCACGACGAGCGCCTTCACGAGCGGATCCTCGCGATGAGCTTGCGCGTGTCGTGGTCCTTCGGGTCCCCCACGATCGCGACCCGCCCGCCGTACGAGCGCACGGTGTCCCGCTCCGGCACGGAGTCGGCGGTGTAGTCCGTGCCCTTGCAGTGGACGTCGGGGCGCAGGGCGAGGAGGAGGGCGCGGACGTCGTCCTCCTCGAAGACGACGACGTGGTCGACGACGCGCAGCGCGGCGACCAGGCGGGCGCGGTCCTCCTGCGGCAGGACCGGGCGGCCCGGGCCCTTCAGCCTTCGGACCGAGGCGTCGGCGTTGACGCCGACCACGAGCACGTCGGCCTCCGCCGCCGCGCCCTCGAGGTAGCGCGCGTGGCCGACGTGGAGCACGTCGAAGCAGCCGTTCGCGAGGGCGACGGTACGGCCCTCGCGCCGCGCGACGGCCAGCCGCTCGCCCACCTCCGCGAGCGGGGCGATCTTCGCCTCGGACGGCCTCACCGCGGCGCGCCCTCCCCGGCCGCCGCGGCGAGCTCGTCGGCGGAGACGGTCGCGGTCGCGTGCTTCATCACCACGACGCCGCCCGCGCAGTTGGCGAGCCGGGCCGCCTCGGACGGCGTCGCCCCGGCCGCGAGGGCGAGGGTGAAGGTGGCGATGACGGTGTCGCCCGCGCCGGTGACGTCGGCCACCTGGTCGGTGCCGTGGATGGGGATGTGCAGCGGGTCGCGGCCCGGCTCGAAGAGGGCCATGCCGTCGCTGCCGCGCGTCACGAGGACGGCCGCGCAGCCGAGGCGGCGCAGGAGCGTGCGGCCGGCCGCCTCCAGCCGGCCGAGGTCGTGCCCGATCGACACCCCGAGCGCCTCCTCGACCTCGGGCTCGTTCGGCGTCACCGCGGTCACGCCGCGGAAGCGCAGGAGGCCGAACCGCGAGTCGAGGGTGACGGGGATCCTCCGCCGCCGCGCGAAGGCGACCGCCGCGCGGACGAGCTCGTCGCTCAGGAGGCCGAAGCCGTAGTCGCTCACGAGGACCGCGTCGGCCGGGCCCCGGTAGCCGCGCAGCGCGCCGAGGACCGCCCGGCGCGCCGCGCTGCGCGAGGCGAGCCGCGTGTCGCGGTCGACCCGCACGATCTGCTGCTTCGTCGAGTGCGCGCGGCCGGCGAGGACGCGCGTCTTCACCGGCGTCTCGTAGCCCTCCGCGTCGACGACGAAGCGCCCCGGGATTCCCTTCTCGCGCAGGATCGCGCGGAGCCGACGCCCGTGGGCGTCGCGGCCGAGGACGCCGAACGGCACCGGCCGGCCGCCGAGCGTCGCGATGTTGTGGACGGCGTTGGCGCCGCCGCCGAGCCGGACGTCGGTGCTGTCGTGCTTGAGGATGAGGACGGGCGCCTCGCGGCTGATGCGCTCGACGCGGCCGTAGAGGAACTCGTCGGCCACGAGGTCGGCGAGGACGAGCACGCGCCGCCCGCGGAAGGAGCGGACGACGGCGTCGAGCCCGCGCGGCGCGGCCGGGCGGCGGCCGGACGCGCGCCGCTCCGCCGTCACGGCGCCTCCCGCGACAGGATCGACTCCACGGCGTCGAGCAGGTTCTCGGCCACGAGGTCCGGCGGGCGGGACCACGACGGCGCGTGGTAGAGCAGCTCGCCGAGGCCGTAGCCCGTCTTGACGAGCGCGCCCCGCGCGCCGGCGTTCCACGCCACCTGCAGGTCGCCGTGGCGGTCGCCGATCACCCACGAGCGCGCGAGGTCGGCGCCGAGCTCCTCCTCCGCGCGGCGCAGCATCCCCGGCCGGGGCTTCCGGCAGTCGCAGTCCATGCGGTACGGCGGGTGGCCGGCCGTCGGGTGGTGCATGCAGAAGTACACCGCGTCGAGGCGGGCTCCCCCGGCGCTCACCTGCTCGCCGAGGCGGCCGAGGACCTCCTGCAGCACCGACTCGGGGAAGTAGCCGCGCGCGACGCCGGCCTGGTTCGTCACGACGACCGCGAGCCAGCCCGCGCGGTTGATCATGCGGATCGCGTCGACCGTCCACGGGTACAGCCGGAACCGGCTCGCGTGGTTGACGTAGCCGACCTCGTGGGACAGCGTCCCGTCGCGGTCCATGAAGATCGTCGGACGGCCCTCGCGCCTCATGCCCCCGCCCCCGCGAGGGAGAGCGCCGCGCCCGCGACCCGCTCGACGTCGACCCGGGTCATGCACCGGTGGTCGACCGGGCACTCGCGCAGCAGGCACGGCGCGCAGGACACCGGCTCGCGCACGACCACCGCGCGGTCACCGACGGGCGAGGTCTCCCTCCAGTCGGTGGAGCCGAACACCGCGACGAGCGGCGTGCCGAGCGCCGCCGCCAGGTGCATCGGGCCCGAGTCGTTCGTCAGCAGGAGGGTGAGCGTCGAGAGGACGCCGACGAGGCCCGCGAGCGTCGTCCGGCCGCAGAGGACCCGCGACGGCACGCGCAGCTGCGCGGCGATCGCCTCGCCGAGCGGCCGCTCGGCCTCGCCGCCGACGATCGCGACCGTGGCGCCGAGGCGGCGGGCCACGATCTCCGCCGCCGCCGCGAAGCGCTCCGGGGGCCAGCGCTTGGCCGTGCCGAAGGCGGCGCCGGCGTTCACGCCGACGACCGGCCCGTCGCCGACGAGCGCCCGCCCCTCGGCGGCCCACGCGTCCGGACAGGCGAGCGACGCGTCGGGCGCGCCGTCGGTCGCGATCCCCAGCCCCTCGAGCATGGCGCGATAGTAGTACACCTGGCTGCGGCCCCGGACCGACGCGGGCACGCGGCAGCGGCGCGTCAGGAAGAGGCCGCGCCCGTCGGTCGCGTAGCCCCAGCGGTGCGGGATCCCCGCCCGCCACGGCACGAGCGCGGTGGCTATGGAGTTCGGCAGCAGCACCGCGAGGTCGAAGGCGCCGCGGAGCGAGGCCACGTCGGCGGCGTGGCCGCGGCTCTCGACGATCGCGTCGACCCCGGGCACGGCGCGGTAGATCTCCGAGGTGCCCATGCGCACGCCGCCGCGGTTGATCGTCGAGTCCGAGCGCCCGTAGATGACCGCCGACCCGCGGTCCGTCAGGCGGATCCAGTCGCCGTGGCGCCAGA
>WBZP01003127.1_pt1 | contig 18288 bp, 18 predicted proteins | sample 5204301 | NCBI WGS metagenome assembly WBZP01 (sample SAMN12412401, study PRJNA552823) | activated sludge metagenome | isolation source: activated sludge from nitrification reactor of wastewater treatment plant... | place: USA: Pennsylvania | collected 2017 | reverse complement strand
CTTGTCGATCATCAGCCACAGCAACCGTCGATCCTGCTCGTCGAAACCGCGTTCGTCCACTTTCAGCAAATCGAGCGCCCGCTGGGCCACCTCGACGGTGATTCGTCCATCCGCTTTTACCTGAGCGAAATCGCGCACCCGCCGCAGGAGCCGGTTGGCAATGCGCGGCGTACCGCGCGAGCGTCGGCCGATTTCCGCCGCGCCGGTGGGAACATCGGTTTCGACGCCGAGAATCCGCGCCGAGCGGATCACGATCTCGGTCAGTTCCTCCGGGGTATAGAACTCCAGCCGGTGAACGATGCCGAAGCGATCCCGCAGCGGCGAGGTAAGCAACCCGGCGCGAGTCGTCGCCCCGACCAGGGTGAACGGCGGCAAATCCAGTTTGATCGACCGCGCCGCCGGCCCCTCGCCGATCAGAATGTCGATCTGATAGTCTTCCATGGCCGGATACAGCACTTCCTCGACCACTGGACTCAGCCGGTGAATCTCATCGATGAACAGCACATCGCGCGGTTCCAGGTTGGTCAGCAGGGCGGCGACATCGCCGGGCCGCTCCAGCACCGGCCCCGAAGTCTGGCGCAGGTTGACGCCCATCTCGACCGCGATGATATGCGCCAGCGTGGTTTTGCCCAGCCCCGGCGGGCCAAACAGCAACACATGATCCAGCGCCTCACTCCGGGCGCGGGCGGCGTGGATGAAGATCTCCAACTGCTCGCGCATGGCCTGCTGGCCGATGTAGTCCGCCAGCCGCCGGGGACGCACCGCCCGGTCCAGCGTGGCGTCTTCACCGCTGGCGACGGGAGCAATCAGACGGTCGGGTGAATTCATGCGAGTGGCAGCGCGGTTTTAAAAATTTTTAATGGAAAGTGTGCGAACCGAACCCTGAAATTTCGCTTAACGCCGCACGCTGGCCTGCAACGCCAGCCGGATAATCGCCTCGCTGCCAAGCCCATCGATTTCGAGCGATTGCACCATGCGCGAGGCTTCGGGCAGCTTGTATCCCAGCGCCACCAGGGCGCTGATGGCGTCGTCCACCGGGTTGATGGCCGGCGCGACCGCGCGTCCACCCGGCAACACGACCACCGTGGGGTCCAAGCCCAGTTCGCCGATGCGGTCGCGCAGTTCGATGATCAGCCGCTCGGCGGTTTTCTTACCGATCCCCGGCAGTCGAGTCAACGACGCGGTATCGTTTTCGCGCACGCAGCGGCCGAACAGTTCCACGGTCATCCCCGACAGAATCAGCAGCGCCAGCCGTGGGCCGATGCCGGTCACCCGGATCAGGTTGCGAAACAGGCCGCGTTCCGCCGGGCTGGCGAAACCGTACAGCGTGTGGGCATCCTCGCGCACCGCTAGATGGGTCAGCAGCGTCACCTCCGCGCCGACCTCCGGCAGGGTCTGAAATGTGGTCAGCGACGCCTCCAATTCGTAGCCGACCCCGTGGGCGTCGATCATCAGATACGGCGGTTGCTTCCAGGCCAGCAGCCCCCGCAGGCGGCCGATCATCGCCGCCTCCCGGCCAGCACGGCGGCCGCGCCGAAGCGTTGCAGGGTCTGCCGGGTGTGGCCGTGACAAATCGCCACCGCCAGCGCGTCGGCGGCGTCGGCCTGCGGCGGTGCCGCCAGGTTCAGCAGCAGGGCCACCATGCGCTGCACCTGCGCTTTATCCGCCGCCCCACTGCCAACCACGGCCTGCTTGATGGCGCGCGCCGCGTACTCACTGACCGGCAAGCCGGCCACCACCACCGCGCAAATGGCCGCCCCGCGCGCTTGGCCGAGCTTGAGCGCCGAATCGGGATTGCGATGCATGAACACCTGCTCGGCCGCTACTTCCGCCGGTCGGTGAAGACGAACGATCTCGGCTACGCCCTCGAAAATGATCTTCAAGCGTTCCGGCACCGGTCGGCTGCTGTCGGTCTGGATACAGCCGCTGGCCACGTAACGGCTGCGCGGCCCGTCCATGTCAATGATGCCGTAGCCAGTGATGCGCGAACCGGGATCGATACCCAGCAACCGAACCGTCGCCACGCTCAAAGCTTCGCCAGAATGGCGTCGGGGATGTCGGCGTTGGAATAAACGTTCTGGGTGTCGTCCAGATCTTCCAGCAAATCCAGCAACTTGACCATTTTCTGGGCATCGTCAAAGCCGAGGGTGATATTGGACGCGGCGCGCTGGGTTACCTCGGCTTCCTCCGGCGCCAGACCGGCGGCAGTCATCGTCGCCTTGACCGTCTGGAACGCCGCCGGATCGGTGAGTACCTCCACCGAACCATCGTCGTTGCTCACCACATCATCGGCGCCGGCCTCGATGGCCAGCTCCATGATGCTATCCTCGTTGCTACCCGCCGGGTAGCTCAACATGCCCCGTTCGGTGAACTGGAACGCCACCGAGCCGCTGGTGCCGAGATTGCCGCCGCATTTGGCGAAGGCGTGGCGGACTTCCGCCACCGTGCGGTTGCGGTTGTCGGTCATGGTGTCCACCATCACCGCCACACCGCCGGGACCGTAGCCCTCGTAGCGGATTTCCTCGTATTCCACCCCGTCCAACGCCCCGGCGCCGCGCTTGATGGCCCGGTCGATGGTATCCCGGGGCATGTTGGCGGTCAGCGCCTTGTCCATCGCCAGCCGCAACCGGGCATTAGCGCCGGGATCGCCGCCGCCCATGCGGGCCGCCACTGTGATCTCCCGGATCAGCCGGGTGAACAGTTTGCCGCGTTTGGCGTCCTGGGCGTTCTTGCGGTGTTGAATATTCGCCCACTTGCTATGTCCAGCCATGCGAAGCCTCTTGCCTGAATACCGTGCGGGGGGAATGAATAATGTTCAGTCTACCATCTTGCCGTCCCGGCGTGGATGACGAAACCGGCCAGTGGCGAAGAACGCGCAGGCCTGGGAGACCGCCGTCGGATCCACCAGCATCTGCATGTGCGAGACCGGCAGGCAGAGGTGATCGCTCATGCCCGGCAACTGGGTCTCGACCACGGCGATCATGCCGTCCGCCGGGGCCGGCATGCCGGGGAACAGCAAGCCCAGCCCGAGGTTCAGGGTGCCGGCGATGGAGCCGAGTTGGTGGGTGTTGGCCCAGGCCGGGGCATCACCCAGCAGGCCCGCTTCCAGCCCCCGGCCGACGAAGTAGCCCATTCCGCTGTTGTGCATGATCCGGGCGGCATAGCTGCCTTGGTGCGGCGTGCCCAAGGTCACCACCCGGCCCGACCGTCGCTGGGGATAGTGGTGAAACAGATGACGCACCACCAGTCCGCCCATGCTGTGCGCCAGAAAATGCACAACCGGCGCATCCAGATGCTCCAGCATTGTGTGCAGATCCTCGGCGTTTTCCACCGGCGTGCGGGTAATGGAGGGGTAGGAATAATTCACCGTATGATAGCCGGCGTCCTCCAACCAATATTCAAGCAACTGCATCCACAGTCCATGCACGTATAAGCCATGCACCAGCACTACTGTTTCCCGCTGGGCCACCATTGCCATATTCTCCTCGGATTTGGGTTGCGACGCTGGATTTTAGCGAAATTCGCCGCCGTCCGGGCTGGTTCTTGCGAAAGTCACGGTCACGTCACCACCTTGTAATAGTTTCAAAATGAAACTAAGATGGAACCACACAGCCCAATGATCACTGAGGCGATCGCCGCCGTTGCTGGAGAACACCATGAGCGCAGTTATTTCCGAGAGAATCATCCAGGATCGTCGCTTGACGCCAGTGCAGGTGCCCCCCACCGTGGTCGAAACGCTGGACGCCGCCGAACGGGAGACGCTGATCGCGCGCATCAAATGGCTGCTGATCGAACGGGACGCCACTCTGGTCGCGCATTACTACACCTCGCCCGAGTTGCAGGAACTGGCCGAGGTCACCGGCGGCTACGTGTCGGATTCGCTGGACATGGCCCGCTTCGGGACGGAGTGCAAATCGGGTACGCTGGTGGTGGCGGGAGTGCGGTTCATGGGCGAGACCGCCAAGATTCTCAACCCGGAGAAGCAGGTGCTGATGCCGGATTTGCACGCCGAATGCTCGCTGGACCTGGGGTGCCCCATCGACGAATTCACCGCGTTCTGCGACCAGCATCCCGACCGGACGGTGGTGGTCTACGCCAACACCAGCGCGGCGGTGAAGGCCCATTCCGACTGGGTGGTGACTTCAGGCATCGCCCTGGATCTGGTGCGCCATCTGGCGGAGCGCGGTGAGAAGCTGATCTGGGCGCCGGACCGGCATCTGGGTGCATATATCCAGCGGGAAACCGGCGTGGACATGCTGCTGTGGAGAGCCGCCTGCGTGGTGCATGAAGCGTTCAAGGCCGACGGGCTGCGCAAGCTGCGCGCTGTACATCCCGACGCCAAGGTACTGGTCCACCCGGAATCCCCGCTGGACGTAATCGCCCAGGCCGACGTGGTGGGTTCGACCACGGCACTGGTCGAAGCGGCGCGAAATCTGTCGGCGAAGAAATTCATCGTCGCCACCGACAATGGCCTGTTCCACAAAATGAAGCAGGTGGCGCCGGATAAAATCTTTCTGGAAGCGCCCATCGCGGGCAAGGGCGCGACCTGCGTCAGTTGCGCCCATTGTCCGTGGATGGCGATGAACGGCCTGCGCAATCTCGCTCAAGTACTGGAAACCGGCGGCAACGAGATCACAATCGACGAGGCGGTGCGGGAACAGGCGGCGCTGCCGATCCGCCGCTTGCTGGAATTCGCCAAACAGCGCAAGCGGGTAGTGCTGGGCAATAACGATGCGTGAGAGGCTCCACCAATAATCTCCTCACCCGCAAGCCGCCTCGCCGCCCGAACCGCGATCTTCCGGGCGTGGTCAAAACTACCGGTCGCCCAACTGACGAGGAGAAGAACCAATGTCGTGGTTGCATCATAAAATTCAGATACCGCGTCCGGAAGAGGCTCTGCCGGGTCGGACCACGCCATTGCGCGTTTCGGTGCGGCACACCGTCAATGGTCACTCCCTGCAACCGCCCTTCCCCGCCGGCATGAAACAAGCACTATTCGGACTCGGCTGCTTCTGGGGCGCGGAGCGGAAGTTCTGGACCCAACACGGGGTCTACAGCACCGCTGCCGGTTACGCTGGCGGCTTCACGCCTAATCCAAGCTATGAGGAAGTCTGTAGCGGTCAGACCGGTCATGCCGAGGTGGTACGGGTGGTATTCGATCCCGCCGTCATCCGTTATGAGCAGTTGCTCGTGGTGTTCTGGGAATCGCACGATCCCACCCAAGGCATGCGCCAAGGGAATGATGTCGGCACTCAGTACCGCTCCACGCTCTACGTTTACGATGATGCTCAGCACGCCGCCGCCCTGGCCAGCCGCGAAGCTTACCAGCGGGCGCTGACCGCCGCCGGTCACGGACTGATCACCACCGAGATCACCGAAGCGCCACCGTTCTATTACGCCGAGGACTATCATCAGCAGTATCTGGCCAAGAATCCCGGCGGCTATTGTGGCCTGGGTGGCTTGAACGTCAGTTGTCCGCGGGGATTGGCGGCCTGACGGATGAGACTGGCTGGACACCGCATCCCTGCAGTTTCCTCATCATCGCAACTTCACTATTGAAATACTTCCAACCCGGACAGGCCAGCGCACAGCCTTGCAGCCACAGCCCGATGCGCCGCCCCGAACCCAGGGTCGTGACCGGATAGTGGGCTTTATTGAGGTAGAGCAACCGCACGCCAACTACCCCTGAGTGATCAAATCACCCCGATGCCACGCAGTGATGGGAATACCAAACGCCGCTCACCCCGCGAACGGATCCCGCAGCACGATGGTGTCCACCCGGTCTGGCCCGGTGGAAATAATGTCGATGGGCGTATCAGCCAACTTCTCGACCCTCCGCAGATAAGCCCGCGCGGCGGACGGCAAGTCCTCGTAACGGCGCACGCCCAAGGTGGAATCCCGCCAGCCCGGCATCTCCTCATAGATCGGCTCGCAGGCCGCCAATGCCTCGGCGCCCAGCGGTGCGTCGTCCAGCCGCTCCGGCCCGCACTGGTAGCCCACGCACATCTGGATGCTGTCCAGACCGTCCAGCACATCCAGCTTGGTCACGCACAATCCTGAAATGCTGTTGTTCAAAATGGAACGGCGCAGGGCCACCGCGTCGAACCAGCCGCAGCGCCGCCGCCGACCAGTGGTCGAACCGAACTCGTGGCCGCGCTCGGCCAGATATTCGCCGGTCTCGTCAAACAATTCAGTTGGGAACGGCCCGCCGCCGACCCGCGTGGTGTAGGCTTTGGTGATCCCCAACACGTAATCCAGATAACGCGGCCCCAGGCCGGTGCCTGTCGCCGCGCCGCCGGCGGTGGTGTTGGAGGAGGTGACGTAGGGATAGGTGCCGTGGTCGATGTCGAGCATCGCGCCCTGTGCGCCCTCGAACAGCACGTTGTCGCCGCGCCGGCGGTGAGCATCCAGCAGCGCGGTGACATCCGCCGCCAGCGGCCGCAAGCGTTCGGCCATGACCAGCGTCTCGTCGAGGACTTTCTGGAAATCGACCGGATCGGTCTGAAAGTAACGCTGCAACACGAAGTTGTGGAAATCCAGCACCTCGCCCAGCTTGGCGGCGAAGCGCTCTCGGTGGAACAGATCGGCCAGCCGCACCGCCCGCCGCGCTACCTTGTCTTCGTAGGCTGGTCCGATGCCGCGCCCGGTGGTGCCGATAGCCCGTTCGCCGCGCGCCTTCTCGCGGGCCTGATCCAACGCGACGTGATAGGGCAGGATCAACGGACAGGCCTCGCTGACCCGCAACCGCGCCATCACCGCCACGCCCCGACTTTCCAGTTCGTCAATCTCGGTCAACAGCGCCGCTGGCGACAACACCACGCCGTTGCCGATCAGGCACTGTACGCCGGCGCGCAGGATGCCCGAGGGAATCAGATGCAGCACGGTCTTCTGGCCACCGATCACCAGGGTATGGCCGGCGTTGTGCCCGCCCTGGAACCGCACCACCGCCACCGCGTTCTCGGTGAGCAGGTCCACGATCTTGCCCTTGCCCTCGTCGCCCCATTGTGCGCCAATGACGACTACATTTTTACCCATGTCATCTTCCTGTTTCACCTCTCACCCCCCATCCCTCTCTCTCAAGGGGCAAGGTGCGCTTTAAATAGCAACGGGACCACGACCCATTCCCCCCCCCGTTGCGCCAGAACTCGGTCGCAGCCCAAATCATTCGGCGCCACCACCGCGCCGGGCAGTTCCCGAATCACCCGTTCGCCCCGACTGCGCAATTCGGCCACGCGCCGGTCCAGCGCGGCGTCCGCGACCGCCGGCGCGTAAATGCCCGCGCCGGCCAGTTCTGGCGTCGAACCCAAGAGCAGCAGGGTCGCCAGATCGGTGCTGAAGCCCGTCGCCGGCCGGGCCCGGCCGAACACTTGGCCGATCTCGTCGTAACGGCCACCCTGCGCCACCGCCTGCCCCTGTCCCGGCATATAAGCGGCGAACACCACGCCGGTGTGGTAGTGGTAGCCCCGCAGTTCGGCCAGATCCACATGAATCGGCAGCTCCGGCCACTGGCGCCGCAAGGCGTCGATCAGTCGCCGCAGCGTCGCCAGCGCATCCAGCACAGCCGAACCAGCGCTGGCCAACCGTATCCCGGCCTCATCCAGCACCTCCGGACCCCCGTTCAGTTCGGCCAGCGCCAGCAGCAGTTCGCCGCACGGCGCCGGCGGCGCCCAGGCCGCCAGTTGCTGGCGAATCTCCGGCAGCGCCTTGCGCTGCAAGGCATCGAACAGCAGGGCCTCGCGTTCCCGGTCGAGCTCAGCCCGCCGCGCCAGTTCGCGGAAAATCGTTACATGTGCCAAATCCAGATGTACCTCGTCGACGCCCACCACCGCCAGGGTTTCCAGCATCAGCGTCAGCACTTCCAGATCGCTCTCATGCCCGCGATGGCCGTACAACTCCACGCCGGCCTGATACGGGCTGCGAGAACCACCAAAGCCGTCGGTGCGGGTACGCAGCACCGGACCCATGTAGCACAGCCGGGTTGGTCCGTCGCGCTTGAGTAAATGGGCATCGATCCGCGCTACCTGCGGCGTCAGGTCGGCGCGCACCCCCATCATCCGGCCACTCAACTGGTCGGTTAGCTTGAAGGTCTGTAACTCCAGGTCATTGCCGGTGCCGGTCAGCAGCGACTCCAGAAACTCAATCAGAGGCGGAATCACCAGTTCGTAACCCCAGCTTGCGTACAGGTCCAGCAACCGGCGGCGCAACTGCTCCAGCCGGCCAGCGGTGGGAGGCAGGATTTCTTCGATGCCTTCGGGCAACAGCCAGCGGTCTTCGGCGGTCATGGGGATGGCTTGCGAATCGGGAAGGGAGGGTAGCGAACGGACCCAGGGGGGAGGCTTTAGCGGAAAAAATACAGCACCAGCAATCCCAGCGCCATGCTGGCCAAGCCGGCGAACCGCAGCGCGCGGTCCTCCAGTTTGGCCATTTGCAACAGGGTCTGGCGCAGGGCGTGCGGGCTGAGGAACGGCAGCACACCTTCCAGCACCAGCATCAACCCGAACGCCGCCAGCAGTTCATCCCACATGACGGCATCCGGGGTTCGACGCCACACCGGCGCGCATCCGGCGGGCCGCGTTCATTGGGCCTTGTTGAAGTATCGGAAGAACTGGAAATCCGGTTGCAACACCAGCACGTCGTCCTTGGCGTCGAAACTGCGCCGATAGGCCGACAGACTGCGATGGAAACTGTAGAAATCCGGGTTCTTGCCGTAGGCCTGGGAATAGATATCGGTGGCCTGGGCGTCACCCTCGCCGCGCTGTCGCTCGGCATCGCGGTAGGCCTCGGCCAGAATCACCGTGCTCGCACGATCGGCATTGGCGCGGATACCCTCGGCCTCCTGGGCGCCACGGGAACGGAATTCCTTGGCATCCCGCAACCGCTCGGCCTTCATCCGGCTGAACACCGAATTGCTCACATCCGCCGGCAGATCAATCCGTTTGATTCGCACGTCCACGGCGGCGATACCCAGTAGCTTGGCCTGTTCCCTAAGCAGTTGGCTCAAGGTTTTCATGATCTGGTCGCGATCGGCCGATAGCACTTCCTGAATCTTGCGTTTGCTGAACTCGCTACGCAGGCCGTCCTTGACGATCTGATCGAGCCGCACGTTAGCTTGGGTCGGATCGCCACCCACCGCCGTATAGAACCGCAGCGCATCTTCGATCCGCCACATGGCGAAGGAATCCACGATCACGTTCTTCTTCTCGGCGGTCAGAAACCGTTCCGGCTCGGTGTCCAGGGTCTGCAAGCGCCGGTCAAATTTGCGAATATTGTTGATCAGCGGCCATTTCCAGTGCAGGCCCGGCTTGTAGTTGGCCTCGACGATCTCGCCCAACTGGAATCGGAGAGCCGTTTGGGTTTCGTCCACCGTGAACAGGGACATCGCCAGCAGCGCCAGCACGGCGCCAAGCGCGCCCAACGACACGTTACGGGACATCGGCCATCGCGACAGGGCCATCAGCGTACCTCCCGGTTGCGATTCAGATCGCGCAAGCGGCTGGCCGCCGCATTGTCATCGGCCGTGGTCGAAGCAGCCGGTAACGGCTCGGCCAGCGAGACGCCACCCAGCCGCGCGCTACCCGCCTCCGGGGCTTCTCCAGACTTGAGCAGGCGATCCAGCGGCAGGTACAGCAGGTTATTGGTTCCCTTCACATCCACCAAAACCTTGCTGGTCCGCGATAACACGGCCTCCATGGTTTCCAGATACAGCCGTTCGCGGGTCACGTCCGGCGCCCGCTGGTAGGCCGCCAACAGCTGCTCAAACCGACTGGTTTCACCCTGGGCTTCGGCGATGACCTGTTCCTTGTAGGCCGCTGCCTCCTGCAAGCGCCGCGCCGACTGGCCGCTCGCCCGGGGGATCACCTCGTTGGCGTAAGCCTGGGCCTCGTTCTTCAGCCGCTGCTCGTCCTCGCGCGCCTTGATGACATCGGCGAAGGCGTCTTGCACCTCTTCGGGCGGTTGGGCGTCCTGGAGCACGACGGTCACGATTTGCAGACCGGCGCCCTTGCTGCTGGTTGATGATCCTCCCTCTTTACCGGGGGCGGAAGCCTTGGCTGACTCCGACTCGGGGCCGTAGCTATCCAGAATTCGCTGGCTCAGGGTCTTGATATCGGCCACGATGGTGCTGCGACCCTCGGTCAGGACGAAATCCATGGTGCTCTTGCCGATGGTTTCGCGGGCGGCGCTCTCGACCACCTGCACCAGTACACCCTCCGGATCGAGCACGTTGAACAGATAGGCGTAGGGATCGCTGATCTGGTATTGCACCGCCATCCGCATATCCACGATGTTCTCGTCCTGGGTCAGCATCAACGCCTCCTTTGGCATCGTGCGCACCGCCGGTTGCCGCGCGCCGGTCGCGCCGGAGCGGTAGCCGATTTCCCGGAAGCGGCGCTGTTCGAGATTGACGATCTCCACACGATCAATCGGAAACAGCCGCAGATGCGGACCGGGCATGGTGGTTTCCAGATAACGCCCAAACCGCAGCACCACGCCGCGTTCGCCTTCGTTCACGATGTAGATGCTGGCGATCAGCCAGCCGATCACCGCGATGACGCCGACCACCAGGCCGATGCCGGCGAAGCTCGAACCCGAACCCCCCGAACCGGCCGCGCCGCCGCCACCGCCACCGCTGTTTCCACCGCGCCGGCCGCCCAGCAAGGCGCCGAACTTGTCCGACAACTTGCGGATGACCTCATCCAGATCGGGCGGTCCCTGATCGCGACCGCCTCCACTCCAGGGATCGCGGTTACCGCCTCCCGGTTCATTCCAGGCCATGTCGTACCCCAAATTTCGTCTTAGCACCGTTCACACCACTGGGATTTCAAAACCCGAACGCACCCATTCCGGCCGCAGGCCATCCTGGCGATACAGCAGATCCACATTACCGCGCGACGTGCGCACTTCAATCAAGCATTCGCCCTCCGGGCCAGTCCGCTCGGCCACCACCGCCCCCAAGCCGAACAGCCGGGACCGTAACCGGGCGGCCGTCGGCGGCAAGCACAACCAGCCATGAACGGCGTTGCCCCGCAACCGTTCGGTCAGCGCGGCCATCAACAGCTCGGTTCCAGCGCCAGTCGTCGCCGACAACCAAACGGCGCGCGCCTGGCCATCGGCGGCGCGCTCCATCCGGGACGGCTCGCCGCTAAGATCAATCTTGTTGAACACCAGCAATCGCGGCACTTCGGCCGCGCCGATTTCCGCCAACACCGCCTCGACCTGCTCAATCACCGCGTCCCGGTCGGGATGGCTGGCGTCAATCACATGCAACAACAGGCTGGCCTCGCAGGTTTCCCGCAGGGTGGCGCGAAATGCCGCCACCAACTCGTGGGGCAGGCGGTTGATGAACCCCACCGTATCGGCCAGCACCACCGGCTCCGCGCCTGGCAAATCCAGCCGTCGCAAGGTCGGATCCAGCGTGGCGAACAACTGGTCGGCCGCGTAAACGCCTGCCTGGGTCAAGGCATTGAACAGGGTGGATTTCCCGGCGTTGGTGTAGCCCACCAGCGAGACCGTCGGCAGATCGGCCTTGCGCCGCGCCCGCCGTCCCTGTTCGCGCTGCCGCTCGACCCGATCCAACCGCAGGCGAATCTGTCGGATGCGGTCGGCCAGCAGGCGCCGGTCGGTTTCCAACTGGGTTTCGCCGGGACCACGCAAGCCGATACCGCCCCGCTGCCGTTCCAAGTGAGTCCAGCCACGCACCAATCGGGTAGCCAAATGGCGCAATTGCGCCAGTTCCACTTGCAGTTTGCCTTCGAAACTGCGCGCCCGCTGGGCGAAGATATCCAGAATCAGGCCGGTGCGATCCACCACGCGGCATTTCAGGAAGGCTTCCAGATTGCGCTCCTGGCTCGGCGACAGGGAATGGTCGAAGAGGGCCAGCTCCGCCCCACTCTCCTCGACCGCCGCGCGAATCTCCTCGGCCTTGCCACTGCCGACGAACAGGCGTGGATCCGGAGCTTGCCGGCGTCCGGTAATCAGGGCCACGCACTCGGCGCCCGCCGACGCGGCCAGCTCTCGAAATTCGGCGGAATCCAGAGCCTCTTCAGTTCGATCCAGCAGCAGACGCACCAGAACAGCGTGCTCGCCACTGCGCGGACGTTCGAACAAACCGCCGCCTCCGCTTCCGACCGTGCTCGTCAGGGTTGCTCGCCGCCGACGCCGTTGTCGTCCGTCGCCAGATTCAACCGCACATTGCGAACCGGTACAACCGTGGAAATCGCGTGCTTGTAAATCATCTGGCTGACACTGTTCTTGAGCAACACCACGAATTGATCGAAAGATTCGATTTGCCCCTGCAACTTGATACCGTTCACCAGATAGACCGAAACCGGAATTCTTTCCTTGCGCAAGGCGTTCAGAAACGGTTCCTGGAGGGAATGACCTTTTGCCATCATGACTCTCCCCTGTTGTTATAAGGCTTGGGAAAACACATCGAGAAAATGCTCGCTAAAAACTCAAAAAACAGGTTGACGCATTGCAAAATGCGTGCCTGCCCCCCAAGGCATTCCGCCGGATGGCCGGCTCATCGCTTCCCATGATGTGTGGCCCGCGGGAATATTCAAGATTGCACGGCGCGCCGCCATCTCATGAACAGGCATGGCGGTCGACCCAAAGCGTTTGCATTTTAACATAAGCACTCTGGCATGTTCGGAAAAAACCCCTGCTCACGCAGGTGGGCAATGGTTTGATCCAACCGGCGATTTTCATTAACGTCCAGCCAGGATGCTTTTGATTCCGCGCGCAGCCAAGTCAGTTGCCGCTTGGCGAACTGGCGGGTGGCCACGATGCCGCGCTCCGCCATCGCCGCGCGATCCAGCGCGCCATCCAGATAGGCCCATATCTGCCGGTAACCGACTGCTCGCATCGCCGGCTTGTCCGCGCCAAGGTCGCCACGGGCGCGCAGGCGTTCCACCTCGGCGACGAAACCTTGTTCCAGCATCATCCTGAACCGGCGTTCGATCCGCTCGTGCAACACGCGCCGATCGGCCGGCGCCACGATCAGCTTGGCGATGCGGAAGGGCAAAGATTCGTTGCGCGGATGGGCGCAAAGTTCCGTCAATGATCGGCCGGTGAGTTCATGCACTTCGAGCGCCCGCTGAATCCGTTGCGGATCGTGCGGATGGATACGCGCCGCCGCCGCCGGATCGAGCCACGCCAGCCGGGCGTGCAAGACCGCGCTGCCCTGCTCGGCCAGTTCCGCCGCCAGCCGGGCGCGGATGGCGGGATCGGCGGATGGCAATTCAGCCAGTCCCCGTTCCAGCGCGCGAAAATAGAGCATCGTCCCACCGACCAGCAGTGGAACATGGCCCACGGCCTGAATCGCGGCGATCGCGCGCAAGGCGTCGGTTCGGAACTGACCGGCGGAATAGGCTTCGGCCGGGTCGAGGATATCCACCAGGCGATGGGGAGCGATACGGCGGGTTTCCCAATCGGGCTTGGCGGTACCGATATCCATCTCCCGGTAAACCAGCGCCGAATCCACGCTGACGATCTCGAACGGCAAGCGACGGACCAACTCCACCGCCAGCGCGGTTTTGCCGGACGCGGTCGGCCCCATCAGGAACAGCACCGGCGGGCGTGGATCGGTTGCGGTCATCGTCCGCGCCGGAACAGCCGGTCCAGCTCATCCAGCGTCAACTGCGCCCAAGTCGGCCGACCGTGATTGCACTGGCCGCCATGGTCGGTGCGCTCCATGTCGCGCAGCAGAGCGTTCATTTCCAGCAGATTGAGCGGTCGGTTGGCGCGCACCGCGCTGTGACAAGCCAAACTGGCCAGCAGATCCAGAATGGCCCGCTCCGAACGGTCGCTGGCCTCGTGCGTTGCCAGATCGGCCAGCATGTCGCGCACCAGCCCGGCGATGTCCAGTCCGGCCAGCAGCGCCGGAATGTGCCGCACCGCCACGGTCTCCGGCCCCAGCGCCGCCACGTCCAGCCCGGCCTGGGCGAACAGCGCGCCGTGCTCCTCGACCCACTGGCGCTCGCGTGGCCCGACCACGAATGTTACGGGAACCAACAGGGCCTGGGTCTGGACGCCGCCTTGCGCCAGCGCCGTTTTCAGGCGCTCGTACAAGATGCGCTCGTGGGCGGCATGCATGTCCACCACCACCAGCCCGGCGGGGTTCTCGGCCAACACGTAGCAGCCGTGCAATTGCGCCAGCGCGTAGCCCAGCGGCGGCGGTTCGGCGCCCGCATCCAACGAGCCGGCGGTGGGCGCGGCCTCCACCAATGGCGGCGACGCATGAAGCTGGCCATACACCGCCAAGCGCTCGCCCACCCCAAACGGCAACCCTGATTGCCGGGCCTCCGCGCCGCCGCCCGGCCCACCGGTGAATCCGCTCGCCGGCCACAGCCGTTCGCCGGGCCGAAATACCGGCGTCGGCGCGACGCCAGGCCGTGCGTCCGCCAGCGCCGCTCGCAGGTTCCGGTGGACGAAAGCATGGATCAGTGATGACTCCCGAAACCGTACTTCATGCTTGGCGGGATGGACGTTGACGTCCAGCGCCGCCGATTCCAGTTCCAGATGCAGCGCCAGCACCGGATGGCGCCCTTGGGGAAGCACGTCCTGAAAAGCCTGCCGCACGGCGTGGGCGAGAGTCCGGTCCCGCACCGGCCGACCGTTGACGAAGAAATATTGCTGGTCCGGCTGGGCGCGCGCGACCGCTGGCAGGCCGAGCCAGCCCCACAGCCGCAGCCCGGTTTCGGCATGGTCCAGGAATACGTTGCTGGCGACGAACTCGCGACCGAGCAGTTCCGCCACCCGTCGGGTTCGGGCCTCCTCGCCGGCGGCGGGTTCCAGATCCAGCGCTACCCGCTGGTTATGCCACAGACCGAAACCGACCGCGAACCGGCTCAAAGCCAGCCGGAGGATATTGTCCTCGATGTGGCCGAATTCAGTGCGCTCGCCACGCATGAACTTGCGGCGGGCCGGGACGTTGAAGAACAGATCGCGCACCTCCACCGTGGTCCCGACCGGATGCGGCGCCGGCAAGGGTTCGACAACCGTGTCGCCGCCATCGCCGGTGATGCGCCAGCCAGTCTCCTGGCTGGCAACTCGGGAGGTGAGAATCAGCCGCGAGACCGAAGCGATGCTGGGCAGCGCCTCGCCGCGAAAGCCCAAGCTGGCAACATGCTGAAGATCGTCGAAGCTGGCGATTTTGCTGGTAGCGTGACGGGCAAGCGCCAGTGCCAGATCGTCGGGATGAATGCCGGAGCCATTGTCGCGCACCCGGATCAGCCGGGCGCCGCCCTGCTCCACCTCGACCGTGACGCGGGTCACGCCGGCGTCCAAGCTGTTTTCCAGCAGTTCCTTAACTACCGATGCCGGACGTTCGACCACCTCGCCGGCGGCGATCTGGCTGACCAGTTGTGGCGGCAACCGCCGGATGCGCGCGTTCATGGGGAGTGTCGGTAACGGCCCGGAGGAACGGTCCATCGCTGGCGATGGACCGAACCGGATTCCAGGCTACTTGATGGCTTGCTGCAAGGTTTCCAGCACCTGCCGAGCGCCAGCCGAACTGTCGGGCTGGTCGCTGGCGCCGCGCGCCACCACCACCGTCTGCTGGCTCTGACCGGACAAGCGGACTCGATAACGGGTTCCCGGCGGCGGCGCGTCCGGTTTGCCGCGCCAGAACGCCAGCTTGGACAACCACCCTTCGTCACCCGGTTTCTGGTTCTCCTTTTCCGGATCGCGGTACTCGACCACATACAGGCCCTGGCTGCGGTTCTGCTCCTCCACCGCGTAATTGCTGCCATCCAACGCCAAGCCCACCAGCCGCCAGGCGCGGGAATAATCTTCGCTGATGATGAGTTGGCTCTCACCGCCCTGCTCGATCAGGCGCACGCGCGGCCCCGCCGGCGTCGTCCCTGTTTTGGCCTGCCGTACCTCGGCGCGCTTCTCCGCCGCGCCCAGATAAACCGTCAGCCGGTTGAGCATCTCGGCTTCCAGTTCTGGATTCGACGGTCGTCGCTGCCAGATGTAAGCGTTGCTGGCGCTGGCGGTCGTGCCACCCACCGCGACCTCTTCCACGCCGGAGTGGGTCAGGTAAACTGCGGTGTCCTTACCGTCGGCGCCGCGCTCCAGCCGTACCCGGAACCGGTCGCGGGTGGGCGCCGAATAGAGGATGTCCAGATACTTTTTCAGGACAGCGCGCAGACCGTCCTGGGGAATGTCCGCTCGGTTCTCCACCCAGTCGGTTTCCATAATACCGATGGTGGGGTCATCGCGTTTCAGGGCAAAACCGTTGCTGGTCCAGAACTCGCGAACCTTGGGCCAGACCTGATCGGCCGGCGCCGCCACCACCAGCCAGCGCTGGTTACCGTCCTGTTGCAAAGTGATGCCCGGTTGCGGCGGCAACACCACCGCTTCGGTTTTCCTGGCCTGGGGCTGCCGCGAACCCCCGCGCTCGCCAGCGTAGGCCGACAGGCTGGCCGATCCGGCCGGATTGATCTCCGGCACCACCAAGGTGTCGTCGATGGTGGATGAGGTCAGATCCGGCGGCACTTCGAGCGTCTGCGCCGCCTTGCTCTGACGGTAGTCCGGCCGCCGGTCTGGCAGCAGGGTATCGAAGTTGGTGGAGCAGGCCGTCAGCGCCGTCAGCGCCGCGACCAGTATCGTGGCGCGCCACGAGGGAGAGGGAAAGCGTGTCGTCATGGTTGATCAGATCACTCCGGCCTGTCGCATCGCCTCGAGCACCGCCGGCTGAAGGGACTCGGACAATGGCGTCAGCGGCAGGCGAATACCTGGCGGAATCAGGCCCAACTGGTGGACCGCCCATTTCACCGGGATCGGGTTGGATTCGAGAAACAACGCCTGGTGCAAGCCGGCCAGCCGTGCGTTGAGGGCCTCGGCCCGGGCGCGGTCGCCGGCCAGCGCGGCGGCGGCCATCTCGTGCATCAGACGCGGCGCGACATTGGCCGTCACCGAGATCACGCCCTTGGCGCCGCCGAGTATCGCCTCGGCGGCAATACCATCATCGCCACTGCAAACATCCAGACGGTCGCCCAGGCGGCGCACCAGTTCCTGGATGCGTTCGAGGGTGCTGGCTTCCTTGATGCCGATGATGTTGGGAATATCGGCCAACCGTTCGACCGTCTCCGGCTTGAGGTCGCAAGCGGTGCGGCCCGGCACGTTATAGAGAATCTGCGGGATCGCCACGCTGTCGGCGATCAGCTTGTAATGCCGGTACAGGCCTTCCTGAGTCGGCTTGTTGTAATAGGGCGTGACCAGCAGGCAGGCGTCGGCGCCGGCCTGCATCGAACGCCGGGTCAGATGCAAGGCCTCGGTGGTCGAATTGGCGCCGGTGCCCGCGATAACCGGAATCCGGCTCTTGACCAACTCCACCACCCGGCGCACCACCCGGATGTGCTCCTCGAAATCCACGGTCGCCGACTCTCCGGTAGTGCCGACGGCAATGATGGCATCGGTGCCACTTTCAATATGAAACTCCACCAACCGCGCCAGCGCCTCGAAATCCAGTGCGCCGTCTGCTTTCATCGGCGTCACGACCGCCACCATACTGCCATGAAACATGGTCTTATGCTCTCTACTTTGCCCGCAATCGCCGCATGGTACGGATACCGGGCGGGCTTGACAAGCGCCCACCGCAGCGGTTTTCACCCTGGTTGGATGCCTGTACACTGGCGCGGTGCGATTCCCGTCCATTGGCCTGTCAGGAAGCTCCGTCCGTGAAAAACTATCTGGTCGTTTCCGCCCTGGGTGAAGATCGTCCCGGTCTGGTCAACGAGCTGTCCCGGGTGATTCTGGACTGCGATTGCGGCATTGTAGACAGCCGCATGACCGTATTGGGTGGCGAGTTCGCCATCCTACTGCTGGTGCAAGGCAACTGGAACACCCTGACCAAGCTGGAAATGCAGCTCAAGCGGCTGGAACAGGCGCTGAACATGACGATTGTCACCAAGCGCACCGAGGGCCGCACCCCAGCGGGCGACGCGCTGCCCTATGCGGTGGAGGTGGTGGCGGTCAACCAGCCGGGCATCGTCCATCACCTAGCCGGCTTTTTCGCCAGCCGCTCGATCAACATCGAGGACATGGTAACCCGCAGCTACAGCGCGCCGCATACCGGCACACCGATGTTCTCGGTCAACCTGGCCATCGGTATCCCGGCCAACACTCACATCGCCCTGTTGCGCGAGGAGTTCCTGGACTTCTGCGACGACCTGAATCTGGACGCGGTGATGGAACCGATCAAAGGGTAGCCAGTATGGATATCCGCGTGGGACAACCCGTGCCCGACTTCAGCGCCACCGCCACTGGCGACCAAGCCGTGCGGCT
>WBZP01000642.1_pt2 | contig 18295 bp, 12 predicted proteins | sample 5204301 | NCBI WGS metagenome assembly WBZP01 (sample SAMN12412401, study PRJNA552823) | activated sludge metagenome | isolation source: activated sludge from nitrification reactor of wastewater treatment plant... | place: USA: Pennsylvania | collected 2017 | reverse complement strand
CAGGATCCGGCGCCCGACCCAACAACACGGCATACAGATCCGTCACCCGACGCATCCGCGACTCCAACGACCCATAGAACGCCGCCGCCACCCACTCGCGCCCATACGCCGGGTTCGTCGTATACCCCACCCACGCCGCCAAACCCGCCGGATCCGGCGCCCGACCCAACACCGCCGAATACAACGTCGTCACCCACGACGTCGGCGTCCCACCACCCAGACCGGCATAGAACTCCGCACTGGCATAGAACAACGCCGCCGTCTGCGCGACCGTGAACCGCCCCGACTGCAACCACGACACCCACGTCGCCAACCCCACCGGATCCGGCGCCCGACCCAACGTATCCCGATACAACTTCGTCACGATCCGCGACAACCACTCCGGGGACGCCGCCAGCGACTGGAGCAGTCCCGTGCGGGTCATGGTCCTGGCCGAGAACCCGGCGACCGCCGCGGCGAGTTCGGCGTCGGTGGCGGCCCGACCCAAGAAGTCCTGGTATGCCGCCCGCACGAACGCCGCGATCGAGGTCACCGCTACCGTGCCCGAGATCGTCGTCGAACCATCCGTATGCCGCGCCGCGCCATCCGCGTCACCGGCCTCGACCGACCACGTGTAGCGGCCGGAAGGCACGAGCTGGCCGCTCTGGTCCCGCCCGTCCCAGGCCACCAGGGCCTGGCCCTGACCGGCCGCCGCCGCGTCGCAGGGGAGCACCCGCACCACCGCGGCCTGCGGGTCCTTCAGCGTGACGGCACACTGGGTGAGCGGCTCGGTGAAGACCCACTCACCGACCCAGTCCGTCTCGTCGGTGGCCGCGAAGGTGGCCGGCACGATCGGGTTGCCCTCGTGCCGGGGCGGCACATGCTGGTCCGGCATCGGCGTGAGCTTGGGTTCACCGTCGACATCGACCCAGGTCAACCCCACCGACCCCAGGCGCGGACCCCAACCGTTGATCGACGCGTCCGAGAACGCCACCGCACCCGAGGACACGTCATAGACCCGCACCGGCAGCGCCGTGCCCGGCGCGTGCGCCAAGACCCGATTCCCATAGACCGACACCGACGTCACCGCCGTGGCATCCGGCAACGCCACGGACGGGCCGCCGACGACACCCGTCCGGAGGTTCTTCCACCCGACCCCGGACCGACTCGGTGACTCCGAGGCCCACACCCAGGCCAGGATGTCGCCGTCGATCGCTGCGGACCGGAACCACGCACCGGTCGGCAACGCGGCCTGCGCTGCGGTCACCACGGTCGAGGGCACCGATCCATCGAAGGAGGTCACCCGGCGGATGTCCGCATTGTTGACGGCATACACCCCGGAAACACCCAGGACGGATGCCGCGGGAACGTCGGCCCTCAGACCGGTTGCCAGATCGAGCACGGAGTCGACCGACGTCGGGTCGTTGTCGAACACGTGGCCGAGCATGATCCGATGACCCACCATCGTCGTCGGCTGTATGCCGCTGGGCACCGGGAATCGGCTCGATCCGCTCGAGGTCGTGACGACCAACTCCGGTGTCGGGCCGGCCACGAAGCTGGTCCGCCGACCGTCCGCTTGCACGTCCACCCGGGCCGCCGATGCGACCCTCGCCTCGACGCCCACCGTCGGCTTCGCCGGGCCGCCCACCGGCCGGGTCCAGACCGACGCGGGTGCGCCACCCCGGCCATCCAGCCACGTCACCCGTCCGGCGGACTGGGTGACGGATCGAGCCGCCGGGCCGGTCGGCAGCTCATACCTCGGGGTGATCCCCTGCGGGCTGACGTCGTAGGTGCGCCCTTGGGTGAACAGGCGCACCCCCGCCGCCGTGTTCCGCATGGTCGCCGACGTGAAGGTGTTGCACAACGCGGGGCCCGGGAGGGTGGTCTCGACACCGGTGCCCAGCGACCGGCGGGTCATCGTCGAACACGGGTCGGAGAATTTCCCCGCCACGTAGTAGAGATCGGTGGCGGTGAGCGCGGCGGCATCGATCCGGTCGGGATGCTCGCGATAGGCCAGCTGCTGCGTGGGGGTGCCGGGTTTGGCAAAACGAACCCGGTAGTCGTCGAGGAAGTCGTAGTAGAGGATCCCGCCCCCGGTCACGTCATAGGGCTCCAGCCAATAGCCTTGCTGCCGCGCCACCTCGCTCCACCTGGTCAGGTCCGAGCTGTAGTGCAGAATCGTCTGCGCGTCGGGAAAGCCCTCGATCATCGCGAACCCGGCACGCCCGCACAGCACGACACCGTCGGGGTAGTCGACCTGGCTGCTGCTGCCGGTCCGGGCGATCATCCGGACCCGGAGTTGACCAGGCGGTTGACCCGGCGCGGCGGCATCCAGCCAGCCGTCCGGCAACGCCGTGCCCAATGTCCGATTCCCGAAGCCCGACTCCGCCGTGGACAGGTCGTGCCACCACAGTTGACCATTGCCGCTCGGGCCGATGACCATCGTCCGGCAGGCGCCGTCGGGCACCAGGGGCAGAGCGGTCCGCCGGCCGTCAACGGCCTGCCAGACGGTGCGGCCGTCCCGGGTCCGGGCCAACACGCCACCATCGTCGGTCAGCCGCCCCGCGACCAGGACGTCAGGAGCAGCCGCGCCGGTCGCCAACGTCATGGTGCCGCCCGGATCGGCGGCAGCCTGCGGCAGGGCACCCGACATCGGGGTCAGGACGAGCGAAAGACAAATTGCCAGCCATCGAGCGGTGCCGCGTCGTCGAACAGGTCCCCTGAAAACGGCCATGTCGTCCCTTAGCTCGAAAACCCGAATTCCTGCGCTCCGCGTGTGCAGAGTTTCAGTGTGTCAAAGAAGGCTCGGTGTGCCAAGAAGACCGCTGCCACGCCTGGACGAGCCAGCGGGGGTGGATCGGCGACGGCCGTTATGTCACGCGCCAGTTCGGGCCACCCGATGACTCTGCCGGCGAAGCCTCTCGTACGAAGGTGGCGCGGTTCTCACCTACCCTGGTGTCTCGTGACCCCTCCTGCCCTCGGCCCTGACTGGATGGACCCCACCTGGCTGCTCGACCGCTTCGGCGCGCAGATGTTCTGGGTGTCCTGCGCGATCATCTTCGTCGAGTGCGGGCTGCTCTTCCCGATCCTGCCCGGTGACTCGCTGCTCTTCGCCATCGGCATGTTCATCAACCGGGCCGAGGCGGGCGAGGCCGGCATCCACGTGAACATCGTGGTCGCCTGCGCGGTGTTGTCGGCCTTCGCCTTCCTCGGCAATGTCGTCGGCTACGAGATCGGCCGGGTGGTCGGGCCGCCGATCTTCCGGCGCAACGGGCGCTTCACGAAGCAGGAGTACTTCGACAAAACGCACGCCTTCTTCGAGCGCTACGGCAACAAGGCCCTGGTCATCGGGCGGTTCGTGCCGATCGTGCGCACCTTCATCACCGTGGTCGCCGGGGCCGGGGCGATGGAACGCAAGCGCTTCTTCACCTGGTCGTTCGTCGGGGCCGTGCTGTGGGCCACCGGGGTGACCCTGCTGGGCTACTTCCTCGGCGGGATCCCGTTCCTGCAGAAGAACATCGAGGTCGCCCTGGTGGCCATCGTGTTGGTCTCGGTGCTGCCGATGGTTTTCGAGTGGTGGCGCCACCGGCGCCAGGCCGGCCGACTCACGACGTGACCCGCGGGCCCTCCTCCAACGGCTCGATCGGGTCACCGTGCAGCAGCGGGCCGGAGACATGCTGGCCCAGCCGTTGCATGGCCAGCCGCCCGACCATCTGCTGATTGGTCGACACCCGTTCGGGCCGCGAGTTGCTCACGAACGCGATCGCCCAGTGCAGCAGCGTCGTCACCCGGTGCTTGAAGCCGGTGATGTAGAGCAGGTGCAAGCCCAGCCACATCAGCCAGGCGATGAAGCCGGCCAGGCGCACCCGCCCGACGCTGACCACCGCCTGATATTTCGAGATGGTGGCCATGCTGCCCTTGTCGACGTACGTGAACGGCCGGCTCGCCCTGGCGATCCGCTCCGGGTCGCCGCCGACCCGTGCGGCGATCAGCCGCGCGGCATACCGACCGCCCTGGATCGCGCCCTGGGCGACCCCGGGCACCCCCGGGACCGCCGCGAGGTCGCCGACGACGAACACCTCCGGATGCCCGGGCAGCGACAGGTCGGGCCCGGGGGCGACCCGCCCGGCCCGGTCCAGTGGCGCCCCGGATTGGTGGGCCAACAGCGCGCCCAGCTCACTGCCCTGCACCCCGGCGGCCCACACCTTGCACTCGCTCGGGATGTGCTCCACCGTGCCGTCCCCGAGCCGCACGGTGACCCCGTCGGCGTCCAGGTCGGTGACCATCGCCTGCACGCGCACCTCGACCCCGAGCCGCTGCAGCGCCGCCTGGGTCTTCTCGCCCAGCTCGTGCCCGAAGGCCGGTAGCACCTGGGGCCCGCCGTCGAGCAGGATCACCCGCGCCGCGGCCGGGTCGAGGCTGCGGAAGTCGTGGCGCAGGCTGCGGGTGGCCAACTCGCGCAGCTGCCCGGCCAGCTCGACCCCGGTCGGGCCGGCGCCGACGACGACGAAGGTGAGCAGCCGCTCCCGCTCCACCGGGTCGGTCTCCAGCTCGGCCCGCTCGAACGCGCCGAAGATCCGCGAGCGCAGCTCGAGCGCGTCGTCGATCGTCTTCATCCCGGGCGCGAAGGTCGCGAACTCGTCGTGCCCGAAGTAGGACTGCCCGGCGCCCGCCGCGACGATCAACGAGTCGTATGCCGTGACCGTCTCCTTCTCGTGGTAGCGCGAGGTGACCGTGCGGCCGGCCAGGTCGACGTCGGTGACCAGGCCCTGGATGACCCGCACGTTGCGCTGGCGGCGCAGCACCTCCCGGGTCGCGGGCGCGATCTCGCCCTCGGAGAGGATCCCGGTGGCCACCTGGTAGAGCAGCGGCTGGAAGAGGTGATGAGTGGTCTTGGCGATGAGGGTGACCTGCACGTCGACCCGGCGCAACGCCTTCGCGGCGAACAGACCGCCGAAGCCGGAACCGATGACGACGACATGATGGGTGGGCACTGCAGCCTTGCCTTCGCGGGTGTGGTGCGTCGGGTATGCCGCGGACGCGGCACACCAATGCCTACCCCGGTTTCGGCGCGGCTATTCCCCGGCCCCGGCAACGAGCACGCCGCCGTGGCCCGGCTCACAGTCCAGCTCACGGCGGCCGCCCGAGCGCCACCTGCTGGCTCAGCGCACCGGCGGAGGCGGCGGCGCGGTCGGCGGCTGGGGCGGGGTCTGGCCCCACGGCGAGGGGGCGTCCTGCACGGGAGCCGGCGGCGGGGCGACCGGCGGGTAGGCCTGGGCCTGCGGATACGACTGGCCCTGCGGGTAGGGCTGGCTGGGCGGCAGCGCCGCGGCCGGCGGTGCGGGGTCGAAGGAGACCTGCGGCGCCTGGCGCTCGGCGGGGCTGTCGAGTTCGAAGTACTCGGCCTTGGTCACGCTGGCGATGCCGGCGACGAAGTTCGTCGGGATCGACTCGACCTTGGTGTTGAGCTCGCGGACGTTGGCGTTGTAGTAGCGCCGGGCGCTGGCGATCCGGTCTTCGGTGGCGGCCAGCTCCTGCTGCAGCGCCGTGAAGTTGGCGTTCGCCTTGAGGTCGGGGTAGGCCTCGGCGACGGCGTTGAGTCGGACCAACGCCTGGGTCAGCGCGCCCTCGCTGCGGGCCACGTCGGCCGGGCTCTGCCCGGGTGCCATCGCCGCGGCCCGAGCCTGGGTGACCGCCTCGAGGGTGCCCCGCTCGTGCGCGGCATACCCCTTGACCGTCTCGACGAGGTTGCCGATGAGGTCGTGCCGGCGTTTGAGCTCGACGTCGATCTGGGCCCACGCCTCCTGCACGAGGTTGCGCAGTTTGATGAGGCCGTTGTAGGCGCCGAAGAACCACAGCCCGAGCAGGCCGAGGATGACGACGATGACGATGACGGCGATCATGCCGGGTCTCCTTGTCGTTGCTGACCGCTCGATCCTACGGGGGCGGCGGGTCTGCGGGCGTGGCTCGTGGTCTTGATGCGCGCGGGCCGGCTCAGAACCGCGCCCAGGCTCGCAGGTCGTACTCGAGCGAACCGGCCAGGCTCACCGCGAGGCGCAGGTCTCCGGCCGTTCCGATGATCTCGGCCCAATACGTCCAACCGTTCGGGTCAGGAGCGCGGCCCAGCAGGCTGCCGTAGAGGGACGCGACCCGACGCAGCCGTGACTCCAGCGACTGGTAGAACTGCCCGGCCACCCACGTCGGCCCGAAGGCGGGGTCCGCGGCATACCCGACCCAGAAGCTCAGGCCCGCCGGGTCCGGATCGCGCCCGAGAATGGTGCGGTAGAGCGCGGTGACCCAGCTGGTGCGGGTGCCGCCCCCGATCCCCAGGTAGAACTCGGCGCTGGAGTAGAAGAGTGCTGCTGCCTGCGCCACGGTGAAGCGGCCCGACCGGATCCAACTCACCCACGTGCTCAGGCCTGCCGAGTCCGGCTCCCGCCCGAGGGTGTCGAGGTACATGCGCCGCACGATCTGGGTGAGCCACTCATCGGAGGAGGACAACTCGGTGAGCAGGCCCGCGCGAGTGGCGGCGCCGCTCCACAGACCCGCGCAGCGTAGGTCACGCTCGGGCACGCTCGGGTCACGGCCCAGGAAGTCACGGTATGCCGCGGCGACGAACGGGGCGTCGATCGTCAGCCCGGTGAACCGGTGCGCGTACCCGACGGTCCGGGCCGCCCCGTTGACCACCAGCCCGGTGACCGAGACAGTCCAGGTCTCACCGAGCAGCGGCTGACGGCTGGGCACGAAGGACACGGTGGGTTGGCACTCCCCACTGTCGTCCCGGGCCGGCGCGAGCGCGGTCACCGGCGCGGCCGGAGCGCCGGCGCCGGTGGTCGCGACGATCGTCACCGCGGCGCCGGCGGTCAGCGAACCGACGGGTAGGTGGACGCTGAACCGGGTGTTCGGCGGCGCGAGTGCGTCGAGCATGAGCAGGGGCACCTGGCCGGGGTTCGGCCAGGCCACGAAGCCATCGCGCATCGGCCCGGCGGACTGGGTCGGCGTGGCCGTGGCGCGCACGACGACCGCGTTGGCGTCCGGTGCATTGCCCAGCCCGACCCGATCCAGCGACGGGCACAGGATCGCCCGGCGCCGCGGGACCCCCGCGCTGGGGTCGTCCGCGGCATACCAGAAAAGGTTCGTGGGCCCGGCGAATCCGCCCTGCAGCGCCCGGACCGAGCCGTTGGCGCCCGCCGTCGTGTAGCACCGCTCCGAGCCGGTACGCACCGCCGTCGTGGTGCCGTCGGCGGCGACAATGATCGCCGCCGCCTGGGCGGCCTGGGTCCAGGCCGGGTCTTCGACGAGCGGGCCAACCCCGGCGATGGCCCGGGCCGCGTTGAGCGTCTCCAACTGCGCGCTCCGGTATGCCGCGGAACTCCCCCCCGGCTCACAGGGGTCGGTGAAGAGGCTCCCGGTGAAGCCCATCGAGGGGCCCGCGGGGTCGGGCAGCAGTGAGTTCCAGGCTCGCAGCAGTGCGCCGTCGGCGGCCGGGTCGACGCCGACGGCCGACTCGGTGGCGGCCGAGCGATCGGCCGCACCGGCCGGCGGCCCACCCATCAGGGTGAACACGCCGACCAGAGCGGCGGCTGCGCTCGCCCGGCCGCCCAACGTCATCCTCCCGGGTCGGATCTACAGGTATCTGTCCCAGGATCGCAGGTAGTACTCCCGCGAAGCGGCCAGGCTCACCGCAAGCTCGATGTCGCCCTTGGCAAGGATGACCTCGGCCCAGAACGGCCAGCCCGTGGGGTCTGGATTGCGCCCGAGGACGGACTGGTAGAGGTTGCGCACCCGGGTCAGCCGCGACTCCAGCGACTGGTAGAACTGCCCGGCCACCCACGAGCGACCGTAGGCGGGGTTCGCGGCATACGCGACCCAGGCACTGAGGCCGGCCGGGTCGGGCGAGCGGTTCAACAGCTTCTCGTACAGCTTGGTCACCCACGACGTGAGGTCGTTGCCACCCAGTCCCTGGTAGAACTCCTGGCTGGAGTAGAACAACGACGCCGCTTGGGCCACGGTGAACCGGCCCGTCCGGATCCAGTCCACCCACGTGGCGAGCCCTGCCGGATCGGGCTCCCGACCCAGGGTGTCCAGGTACATCCGCCGCACGATCTGCGCGAGCCACTCGTTGGAATTGGCCAGGGAACGCAGGAAGCCCTCTCGCGTCACCTGCCCGTTCCACAACGCGCCGGACTGGAAGTCGATCTCGCTCTGCCCGGGGCTGCGTCCCAGGAAGTCCTGGTATGCCGCCACGACGAGCGGCGTGCCGAACGTGTTGCCGACGAACTGGATGTCGTAGCTGAAACTGCGCGTGGCGCTGGTCGACGTATTCGTCACGTTGCTGACCGTGACCTTCCACGTCTCGCCGACCATGGGGGCGCGGGCCGGCATGAAGGTGAACCGGGTCGCCGCCGCGGGATATGCGTACGTCAGCCCGATCGGCTGGCCCGCGGACGTGATCGCCACCGTACTGTTCCACATGTGCTCGTTGGCGGTGCTCAGCTCCACACTGAAGGCGTCCAGGAACGCCCAGTAGTCGGCCAGCCAGACCGGGACGCGACCGGCGTTGGGCCAGGCGACGAAGCCGGACCGCGAGGCCCCGACCAGCAACGACGCCCCGGGGGTGGGCTTCAGCACGGTGACGTTGGCATCGGGAGCATCGCCGAAACCGACGGTGGTCGCGCCCGCGGAGAGGGCCATGGAGCGCAGGTTCATCGAGGCGATGTTGTTGTAGTCCTCGACGTACCAGTTGATGCCCTGTGGGCCGGCCTTGTTCATCCACACGCCACGGCTCAGCGCGGTCTCGGCGGTCGGAGTGAGGCACCCGGTGCCGGGAGGCGGGTAGGGCGTCGGCGAATCGAAGCCACCCATCCGAGCCACGGGCAGCGCGCCCTGCTGGGCAAGTGCGGACCAAGTCGGGTCTTCGGTCAGTGGCCCAACGCCGGCGATGCCACGCAAGGCGTTGATGGTCTCCAGCTCGGCCAGGCGGTAGTCCGCCGACGTAGTGCCCGGCACGCACGTGGCCAGGTCGCCGGTGAAGCCCATCGGCGGTGGTTCCGCGCCCCAGAACACGTCGTTCCAGACGAGCAGCAGCTGCCGGTTGTCGAAGGTGTCGATGCCAGTGGCCCCCCAGCCGGTGACCGCGGCGACGCTCTTGGGCAGCGTGGTGACCGTCCTGGGAACCCGCTCGCGCGGCGCCGGCCGGGGCTTCGTGTAGCCCGGCGGCGCGGCGGCGCCGACGCCGGCGCTGACCTGTGCCGGGAGTTCTCGGATATGCCGCGGGCGCCGCCGCGACGGTGACAGCCATGACGACGGAGCCAGCCGCGAGCATGCGCAGTCTGATCATCCGGATTCCCCTGTCCGAGCGTTCTGCTCTTTCGTGCCGGCCCCGTGCCGGCTGGTATCGGTAATCTACGGCCGGGCGCCGACATCTCTCGGCGTGGACGAGACGTGAGTCACACCCCGCCATTCCCGCGCACCCGCCGATCCGTTCAGTAGCGGGCCTGGGCGCGCAGGTCGTATTCCGTCGAGGCGGCCAGGCTCACCGCCAGGTTGATGTCTCCACTGCCGACGATGACGTCCGCCCAGAAGGTCCAGCCAACGGGGTCCGGGGACCGGCCCAGGAACGCGGCATACAAGGCCTGCACGCGGGTAACGCGCGACTCCTGGCTTTGGAAGAACTCGAACGCCACCCCGGACAGACCGTGGGCCGGGTCGTTGGAACGGGCCACCCAGAACGCGAGGCCGGTGGGGTCGGGGCTGCGCCCCAGGAGCTTCGCGTAGAGCCGACCGACCCAGACCTCGCGGTCGTTCTGCCCGGCGCCCAGGTAGAACTCCTGACTGGAGTAGAACAGCGACGCGGCCTGGGCCACGGTGAAACGGCCGCTGCGAATCCAGTCGACCCAGGTCGCCAGACCCGCAGGGTCCGGCTCGCGGCCCAAGGTGTCGAGGTACATCTTCCGCACGATCACCGACAGCCACTCGCTGGAGTTCGCCAAGGTGCTCAGGTAGGTCGTCCGCGACATCGTGTTGGTCCACACAGCCTTGACGTAAGCATTGACCTCGGCAGCCGTCGGTTGGCGTCCGAGGAAGTCGACGAAGCTGGCCGTGATGAACGAGGAGGGCGGCGTGAGGTCGGTCATCTGGGTGGTCCACGTGAGGGTGCGGGTGGCCCCCGTGCTGCGGTTGGCGACACCACTCACCGTGAACGTCCACGACTCACCGACAACCGGGGCCCGGGTGGTCCGCCAGACCAGGGCCGGCCCGCAGTAGAGCTGGTCGCTGAGGGTGAGCTCGGTGACGCCGACGGCACCATTGGTCGCAGCCGCGGATGACGTGATGCTCAGGCTCGCCTGGGCGACCGACTCGTCGGCGCCCACCTGGACGCTGTAGCGGTCCAGCAGCCCCAGGCCCTGGGCCAGCCCAACCGGCAGCACGCCCTTGTTCGGCCAGGCAACGAAGCCGTCGCGGGTCTGCCCTCCGGCCGGGAGAGCACCGGGCCCCATGACCGTCATGGCGTTGACACCCGGGGCATTGCCCAGGCCGACCCCGCCGAGGTTGGGGCACAGCACCCAGCGGCGATGACCGACCACGGTGTTGTTCGTGCCCCCGTCGCCCACATAGGCGACCATCGCGTTCGGGCCTTCGTAGCCGAGTGCCAGATTGGAGGTCGAGGCCCCCGTCGCCGCCGCGGCGCTGTAGCAGTTCCACGTCGCGTCGATCGTGTGCGAGATGCGATTGTTCGCAGCCATCGTCAATGCGGCGGCCTGGGCCACCGAGGTCCAGGTCGCGTTCTCCACCACGGGATTGAGGCCGGCGAGCTTGCGGAAACCGTTGACCACCTTGAGTTGCGCGCTGCGGTATGCCGCGCTGCTCGACCCCGGCTGACAGGTGCTCACGGTGCCGGTGAAACCCATCGCGGGAGGCAACTGCGCGGAGTAGATGTCCCCCCAGGCACTGAGGACCGCAGCCGGATCGTAGGGGTCGATCCCGACGCCGCTGGTGGCCACGAGCGACTGGGGCGTGGCCATCAGGCCGGCGGGCCCGGAGGCCGACGCGCTGGTGTCGGAGCCGGGCAGCGGCGCTGCCAGCTCCAACGCCGAGCCGGTGTCGTCCTGGGCGCGCGCACCGGACGCGCCGATCGTGCAACTGGCAGCGACGAGCATGGTGGCGGCGACGAGCCGACGACGACGGATACGCGAAGGGGTCACGGGTTCCACTGCCTTCCTCCCCCGCGCAAGTTCCCGACGAGTAGGTTAGGTCGGCAGCCGTGCAGCCACCTGCGACGCTCGGCCAGCTTCCCATCAGCCGTTCAGCTGACCCTCGCCTGCCTCGACTCCGTCTCGGGCTCGGGCTCGGGCTCGGGCTCGGGCTCGGGTTCGGGTTCGGGTGAGTCCACGACTGGCCTGGGAACGCGGACTCAGGCTCGGCGGCGTCGCCTCCCCACCCCGGTGGACGTGGCCCGGACCCATCCGCGCGGCACCACCTTGAGCGTGGCGACCAGCACCTTGTAGGGCAGGCCGGGCACCGAGACGACCCGACCGCGAGCCAGGTCGTCCAGGCAGTCACGCACGAGCCGCTCGGCAGTCAGCCACAGCGGGGCGGGCAGCTGGGACATGTCCATGTCGGCCCGCTCGTGGAACTCGGTGCGAGTGAAGCCTGGGCACAGGGCCGTCACCTGGACTCCGGTGCCGGCCAGCTCGGTGGCCAGCGCCTCGCTGAAGACGGTCACCCAGGCCTTGGCGGCCGAGTAGCTGCCCATCGCGACGAAACCGGCCACCGACGAGACGTTGACGATCGCCCCGGCGCCGCGCGCCGACATGGCCCGACCGGCCGCATGGGAGAGCACGAGGACGGCGCGGCAGAGCACGTCGAAGAGTCGCTCCTCCTCGGCGAGTTCGCTGCCCAGGAAGGGGGTGCGCAGACCGAAACCGGCGTTGTTGACGAGCACGTCGACGGGCCGATCGGGGTCGGCCACTCGTGCGGCGACCCGATCGAGGTCGGCGCGGAACGCGAGATCCGCCGGCAACACGTCGGCCGACACGTGGTAGGTGGCCCGCAGGTCGGCGGCGACCTGGTCGAGCCGGTCCCGATCTCGGGCGACGAGGACCAGGTCGTGGCCGCGTTCGGCCAGCTGCCGGGCGAATTCCCGGCCGATGCCGGCGGTCGCGCCGGTGACGAGGGCAGTGGTCATGACCGACACCTTACGGACCGTCGGCGACCGGCGGCGGCTGTCGGGCAGTGGTGGGTAGGGCCCGCTCGGGCCGCGCGCGGCACACATTTGGGCGCGCGGCATACATTGACCGAATGCGCCTCGCCACGTGGAACGTCAACTCGATCCGCTCTCGCATCGGCCGGCTGGAGGCCTGGCTGGGCCGGGCCGATGTCGACGTGTTGGCGATCCAGGAGACCAAGACCCGGCCCGACCAGTTCCCGGCCGCACGGCTGGAGGCGCTGGGGTATGCCGTAGCCCACCACGGGGTCAACCAGTGGAATGGTGTCGCGATCCTGTCCCGGGTCGGGCTCACCGATGTCACGGAAGGCTTCTCGGGTATGCCGCGCTGGGGCGACCCGCCGGTCCCCGAGGCCCGGGCGTTGGGCGCCGACTGCGGCGGGGTGCGGGTGTGGTCGCTCTACGTGCCCAACGGCCGGCGCATCGACGACCCGCACATGGACTACAAGGTGTCCTGGCTGGCCGCACTGCGGGACGCTGCTGCCGGCTGGCTGGCCGCGGCCCCGGAATCCCAGGTCGCGCTGATGGGCGACTGGAACATCGCCCCGTGCGACGAGGACGTGTGGAGCATGGAGTTCTACGCCGACAAGTCGCATGTCTCCCCGCGGGAGCGGGCCGCCTTCGAGGCGGTCGTCGCGGCCGGCTACACCGACGTCGTGCGCCCGCACACCCCCGGGCCGGGTGTCTACACCTATTGGGACTATCAACAGCTGCGCTTCCCGAAGCGCCAGGGCATGCGGATCGACTTCGTGCTGGGCTCACCGGCCCTCACGATGCGGGTCGAAGCCGCGCGGATCGACCGCGAGGAGCGCAAAGGCACGGGCGCGAGTGATCACGCCCCGGTCACCGTCGAGCTGGCTGACTGATCCACGCGACCCACGACTGCGGAGCCCCTGAGAGGTAGCCCGAAGAGGTGGTCCGAAGGGGGCAGAACGCGGAGGAGGCGGAGCCGAAGGGGGCAGAACGCGGAGGAGGCGGAGCCGAAGGGGGCAGAACGAGGAGGAGGCGGAGCCGAATGGCTCCGCCTCCCTCGTCGGCGAACCGACGTTCCCCTCGATCGACCAGCGCTCCCCCGAGTGCCCGCTCGATCGTTTCCCTGCCAACGCATGAAACATTCGTCCGCATCGGATGCGATGCCGCATCTGGTGCACGATCGTATCAGATGCATACCTGGATCGGATGCAACTCCGAATCAGATGCGGGTCTGCATCAGATGCACCTCTGCATCTGATACGGCACTGTATCCTGGAGGTGTCGGCCCACCAGGGAGGGTGACCGGCGCGTCGCGCGGCGTGTCCAACCCACGCCGAAACTGAAGAGAGGTGTGTCCGTGGCCGAGCAGCCGGTCGCGTCACGCAAACGTGCCCAGACCCAGCTCAAGCTGATGAAGGCCGCCACCGAGGTCTTCGCCGAGCGAGGCATCATCGGCAGCTCCGTCGAGCAGGTCTGCGAGCGGGCCGGCTTCACGCGTGGCGCTTTCTACTCGAACTTCGAGTCCAAGGAAGCGCTCTGCATGGAGCTGCTGGCCGGCGAGAAACTCTTCTACCAGAAGGCCTTCGCCAAGGGGGTCGCCGCGACCTTCGCGCACTTCGCCGCCCACCCGCAGGACAAGACCAAGCCCCCGTACGAACTCATCGAGATCGCCCTGGAGCTGGTCCTGCCCTGCATCTTCGTCGTCGAATCCGACGAGGACGAGATGTGGACGGCCGAAATGATGATCTACAGCGAGCTGGGCCTGTATGCCGTGCGCGAACCGGCGATCCGCGACGCCTACCTGGAGTACGTCAGGAGCTGGACCCAGCCCTTCGCCTTCCTGCTGCAGCAGGTCATCCCCGCGTGCGGCCTGGAGTTCACCCTGCCGGTCACCGACGCCATCGAAGTGCTCACCGCGGTGTTCGAGATCGGCTGCCGCGACTCGCTCATCGAGTTCCCGCGGGACAGCGCCGATCCGACCGCGGCCACCCACGCCCAGATGGAGAAGGTCAAGGCCGCGCTGTTGCGGGTGGCCCGGTTGATCACCCGCCCGGCAGCCTCCAGGCCGGTCGGCGACTCGGTCGGCTGACGCCTCAGCCGGCTGAACCCCGGCGCACCTCAGGAGTGCAGCCGGCGCCCTCCCAGGCCCGCCGCGAAGAGGACGCCCAGCGCGGCCGCCAGGCCACCCCCGGCGAAGACCGATTGCACCTGCACCACCGCAGCCGCCAACAGGGCGCGCCCGTCGGTGGGGTCCGGCAACGCCGCGGTGGCCTCGTAGTAGCGGCGCAGGCCGACCGCGGTGAGCAGGGCCAGGCCGACGACCATGCCGACCATCCGGGCGACGACGAGCACCGCGCTGGTCGCCCCGTGCGCCTGCGCCGGGACGGGGGCCAGCGCGGCCGCGTTGACCGGCGCGAGGGTCATCCCCAGCCCCAGGCCGACGACGGCCAGCACGACCCAGGACCCCCAACCGGCGAGAGCGCCGGCCGTCCAGCCGGCCATCGCCGCCAGTCCCCCGACCGCCGCCAGCAGCCCGCCGCTGGTCAGGATTGCCGGCCCGACCCGGCGCAGCGCCACGCCGCCGAGCAACGCCCCGACGGGCACCGCGGCCAGGAACCGCAGCAGCACGTAGGCCGCCTCAGTCTGGCTGTCGGTGTGGGTCAACCGGGCGAAGATCGGCACGTCGACGACGACCGCGACGAGGGCGGCGCCGACGCAGCCGCTCACCAGGGCGGCGCGCAGGGTGCGCCCGCGGAGCACCCCGCGAGGCACGAGCGGGTGCGCCGCGGTGCGCAGCCGCCAGCCGGCCAGGGCGGCGGCGACGGCGCCGGCCGGCAGCAGGGCCAACCCGAGCGGCCCGATGACCTCCCGCTCGGGGTCGGAGGTGGCGAAGGTGAGGATGAGCGCGCCGAGCGCGACGGCGACAAGGGCCGCTCCGGGCAGGTCACAGCGCGCCAGCACCGCCCGGCCCCGCCACATCAGGTATGCCGCGGCGCCGCCCCCCAGCGCCAACCCCGCCACCCCGACCGGCGTGGCCAGGCGGGAGGTGGCGGCGCCGATCGGCACGAAACCCAACCCCCAGGTGAGATGACTGACCAAGCCGTCAGGGGCCGCGAGGGCCAGGCAGGTGAGCGGCAGCGCGAGGCAGCCGACGGCCCAGGCGACAACTCGAACGACGCCAACTCGGGCGGCCGCACCCGAGGCGTGCCGTTCCGAGGCGGCCGCACGCGAGGCGCGCCCGCCGAGGGCGAGCAGCGCGGCATACAGGAGGAGCGCGACGAGCGCGCCGGCCCAGAAGATGCCCCGCCAGGTGCTCACCGCGAGCACCGCCGCCCCGAGCACCGGGCCCAGCACGGCCCCCAGCTCCTGGACCGCGCCGACCACGCCGAGCGGGGTGCCCCGGCGCTCGGGGGGCCAGAGGTCGGCGACGAGTGCGAGGGTGGCCGGCACCAGCCCGCCGCCACCGACACCTTGTAAGAAGCGGCCGCCGACGAGCACCCCGAGCTCCACGGCCAGCGCGGTGAGCACCGAGCCGACGACGAAGACGCCGAGACAGCCCAGCAGCACCCGGCGACGGTCCAGCAGATCGGACAGCCGGCCGATGAGCGGCAGCACCGCGACATAGCCGAGCAGGAAGCCCGACACGATCGGGGTGGCCCGTTGCAGCGACTCGATGCCCAGGCCGACCCCGGCCATCATGTCGGTGAGCGCCAGGACGACGACGTAGGTGTCGGCGGCGGTGAGCAGCACGCCGGCCGACGCGACGGCCAGCAGGGCGCGGGCTCGGGATCCGCTCACCGATTCAGCGCCGGTTGTCGAGGGGCCCGTCGCTGCGGTCGGGTGAGCGACCGGCTGACCCGGGTCAGGGCTTGACGATGTCAACCGGCTCGCCGTAGCGATCGAGGGTGAGCGTGTAGGTGGAGGGGGTGGCCCCGAAGAACGGCCCGGTGAGCTCGACGGTGCGCAGCTCACCGGCCTTGTCGCCCTGGTCGACGATGCCGTAGACGACCTGGTAGGTGCCGGACTGGCCGGTCTTCAGCACGCCGGGCACCGCGGCGCCTTCGAGGGTGCCCGAGATGGGCAGCACCACCTCGGTGCCCTTGCGCTGCTGCGCGCCGACGGTCGGGTTGACCGTCTTGGTCAGCAGCGAGGTGATCCCCACAGCCGGGTCGAAGAGTTGCGCCGGGTCGGGCGCACCGAGGCTGGCCGGGTCGACCTTCGCGAAGACGGCGACGAAGGGCAGCTTGGCGTAGACCGCACCATCGACCGCGACCACCTCGGTGCCGGCCGTGGTGCCCTTGACCTTGACCTGGAAGGTGCCCTTGAAGGCCGGCGGGTGCTTGCCCCACCCGTCGGCTGACACCACCCCGCTGACATCGCCGGGCAGGCCCTTCGAGCCGAGCACGAGATGCACCGACGGCGCCGCGTCGACCTTCGCCTTGGCCGACGCCAGCCGCTGCGCGGGAGTCGGCTCGCTCGGCTTCGGGGCGGGCGCGTCCGAGGAACAGCCGACGACGGCGGATAGCAGCAGCACGGCGAGTCCGGCGCGCAGGGCGGTGGGCATGTCGAGACGATAACCGGCCCCGACGACAGCGGCGCGGGAAGTCATCAGGCTGTGACGTCACGGCTGATACGCGGTGGGCCGATGTGAGCCCGGTGGCCCCCGCGGCATACGCTCAGGTGAACTGACCCCCAGCTCGGGCGGCACCCTTGCACGCAGCCCGGGCAAGCACAAAGGTGGAGCCCGTGAGCAAAGCACCCGCCAACAGAGATTCGTCGTCCGCACCGGTCCCCCAAGGCCCCGAGCAGATCCGCAACGTCGTGCTCGTCGGCCCTGGCGGTGCGGGCAAGTCCACCCTCTTCGAAAGCCTCGTCGCCGCCCGTGTGCCGGGTCGACGCCCACGCGAGGGGCAGCACCACCGCTCGGTGACCGTCGAGGTCGCCGCGGTCGAGAGCGCCGGCCTCACGATCAACCTCATCGACACCCCCGGATACCCCGACTTCGTCGGCGAGCTGCGCGCGGGGTTGCGCGCCGCCGACGCTGCGGTGTTCGTCATCTCCGGCGCCGACGGCATCGACGGTGCGACCGCGCTGCTGTGGCAGGAGTGCGCCGCCATCGGTATGCCGCGCTGCATCGCGGTGAGCAAGCTCGACATGCCCCGCTCGGACTTCGAGGAGACCCTGGCGACCTGCCGGCGGGTCTTCGGTGACGCTCAGCCGGTGTTCCTGCCGGTGCATGCCCACGACAAGCAGGTCGTCGGTGCGATCGCGCTGATCAGCCAATACGTCACCGACGGCAAGGGCCAGCGGCGCAAGCCCAGCCCCGACGAGGCCGACCAGATCGAAACCCACCGGGGCACCCTCATCGAGGCGATCATCGAGGAGAGCGAGGACGACTCGCTGCTGGACCGCTACCTCTCCGGTGAGGAGCTCGACACCGAGCAGCTCATCGCCGACACGAAGACCGCGATCGGCAAGGGCACCTTCTTCCCGGTGCTGCCGATCTCCCCGGCCACCGGGGTGGGCGCCGAGGAGCTCTACGACCTCATCGAGACCGCCTTCCCGGCCCCGACCGCCCGGCCGCTGCCCACCGTCACGACCCCCGACGGGGCGCCCCTGGAGATCAGCTGCGACCCGGCCGGACCGCTGGTCGCCGAGGTCATCCGCACCAGCTCCGACAACTACGTCGGGCGACTGTCGCTCGTGCGGGTCTTCTCCGGCACGCTGCGCTCCGAGGAGGTGGCCCACGTCTCCGGGCACCTCGAGAGCTTCCTCGGTCACCCCATCGAGGGCCACCCGGAGCACGACGACGACGAGCGGGTCGGCCCGCTGTCCTCGCCGCTGGTCGACGCGATGCGGCCCAAGGAACTCGCCATCGCCGGTGACATCGCGCTGGTGGCCAAGCTGTCCAAGGCCGAGACCTCCGACACCCTCTCCGGCAAGGACAAGCCGGCCCTCGTCGAGCCGTGGGTGCTGCCCGAGCCGTTGCTGCCGGTGGCGATCCACGCCAAGAGCAAGGCCGACGAGGACAAGCTCGCCTCCGCGCTGCAGCGGCTCGTCGCCGAAGACGTGACGATGCGGATGGACCACAACGCCGAGACCAAGCAGGTCGTCATC
>WBZP01003125.1_pt1 | contig 18299 bp, 22 predicted proteins | sample 5204301 | NCBI WGS metagenome assembly WBZP01 (sample SAMN12412401, study PRJNA552823) | activated sludge metagenome | isolation source: activated sludge from nitrification reactor of wastewater treatment plant... | place: USA: Pennsylvania | collected 2017 | reverse complement strand
CTCAGTGCGCATTCGTTTCTTGGGGGTAAGCTCGGGCTGAGCCAGCAGGAGCTTGCCGATGCCCGGAAGGCCACTGCGGCCGATCCGCGGACCGAGGCCATCCTCAAATTGGCGCAAGGTATCGTTGCCCGGCGAGGGGTGCTGGAATCGACCGAGCTTAAACAAGCGCATCAGGCCGGATTAACAGACGGCGAGATCGTGGAGGCGATCGCCCATGTCGCGCTGAATATTTTCAGTAATTACATCAACCACATCGCCGGGACCGTTATCGACTTTCCGGAGGTCTCTCTCTCAAACGAGTGTGCCGCTTCGTCCTGCGCCTGCGGCTAGAGGTGGCATGTCCGGGAGTTTTAACAATTACGTTGTGGTTATTCATGCGGTGAGAAGAAAGGAAGAATGATGAAAACGGCTATTGTGATTCTGTCTGATCCTAGGGGCGGCGCGGAGGAGGCGCTGGGACGCGTATTCAATGGGCTTGCCCTGGCTGCTGAATCGAAGCAGAAAGGCGACGAAGTCGCCGTGTTGTTCAATGGGCCAGGCACCAGGTGGCCGGCGGAGTTGACCAAGCTGACGCACCCGGCTCATGCGCTCTATCAATCCGTACGCGATGTGGTCCAGGGCGCATCGTGCGCCTGCGCCGAGGTATTCGGGGCGACGGAGAGCGTGAAGTCCTGTGGAGTGGCAAGCGTGAACGACAATGCGTTGCCGGGAACTTCGGGCCTCTTGAGTCTTAGGCGCTACCTGGCGGACGGATGGAGCCTGGTGGTGTTTTGACCGGTCGAGCAGGGGTGGTGGGAAGACGGCCTCAGCCCGCCTTCCCACCCGCCCGACGGAGGGCAAGACGATGGCGGGGAAATATCTACAGATGACGATGACCGAGTCGGTCCGCTCAGCGCAGCAACGGTACTACGGACATGCGTCGACGATCACCGATGTTCCTGACCGCGATCCACTCGGCGAAGCCGAGGCTCGCTTCATCGCGGATCGCGACAGTTTCTATCTGGGTTCAGTCGGCGAACAGGGTTGGCCCTATGTCCAGCACCGAGGCGGGCCGAAAGGCTTCTTAAAAATCCTTGATCCCGCCACGCTCGCGTTCGCTGATTATCGGGGGAACCGACAGCTCCTCAGCACGGGAAACCTCCATGTGAACAACCGGGTGGCGCTGTTTCTCATGGACTATAAGAACCGGGAACGGTTGAAAATTCTTGGTTATGCGCGGGTGGAAGATGCTCAGGGGAATGCGGCACTCGTTGAGCGCCTCACGCAGGGAGACATGCGGAACAAGGTGGAGCGGGTCGTCACTATTGAGGTAGTGTCCTACGACTGGAACTGCCCGAAGTACATCACCCCCCGTTATTCCCTCGACGAGGTGGAGGAGGCCGTTGCGCCGTTGAAATCTCGCATCGCCGAGTTGGAAGCACAGCTCGGGTCAGTTCGAGCGTAGAGGCGCGGTGGTGCGATCGGGCTTCCGCCGTTGCCAGCGTCGAGGAGACAGGACCCATGCATACTATCTCGCGTCGAAGGTTTTTGACGCTCACAGCTGCAGCGGGTGGCGCGCTCGCGTTCGGAGATTGGCCAGATTTACTCCGGCGTCCTCGGGCAGGACCTATAGCCTACGCCTCGAAACCGATCAAGGTCGGGATCATCGATCCGCTCTCCGGTCCATACAGCACGTCTTCCATCCACGACGTGCACGGCGCCAACGCGGCGGTGGAGCATTTCAATAAGAGCGGCGGAGTGTTGGGGCGGCCGGTGAGACTTGTGGAGGCCGACGATGCCTCGAATGTCCGGACCGGACTCAAAGCTGCGACCAAACTCATCAAAGAAGACCGCGTGGACTTCTTGATGGGAGCCTTGAACGGAGAGGTCGCCCTTGCAGTGGCCGATCTTGCGATAGCGGAACACACCCTCTTCATGGTGACCGGGGCACATGTTCCGGAGTTGACGGGAATCGGCTGCAACTCACACACCTTCGTGTTCATGCCGAGCGCTCGGATGTTGTCCGGATCCGTCACGCCTCATCTCGTAAAGGCTTACGGGAATCATTGGTTCATGATCACCGCCGAGACGATGGATGGCCGAGCGGCAGAACAGGCCATGACCGACGCTCTCATGGCCGAGGGCGGCGCCGTGCTCGGTTCGGTCAACACACCCTTCGGGGCAACCGACTTCACGGCAGCATTGACTCAAGCCAAGGCTGCAAAGCCCGGCGCCGTGATCCTGAATCTGTATGGCTGGGATCTCGTTCATGCGCTGAAAGCCTACAGCAGGCTTGAGCTGGCCAAAGAACAGATCGGTGTCGGTGGAATGATCAGCGGCGAACAGATTGGGCGCCCGCTTGGCTACGCCGACCATGCCGGCATCTGGGGGCTGATCTGGGATCCAAAAGTCCGGAGCGAAAGCTCTCGACGATTTATCCAAGGTGTGATCGACAAGTATCACCATACTCCCACCTCGCGCTGCTACCACGGCTATGCGGCCATGACGCAGATGCTGGAGGCAGTCCAACGGGCCGGGACCACAGACACGCAGGCGGTCATCGAAGCGCTCGCGGGACATGAATTCGACGGGTTGAAAGAGGGACGCTCCTACTTCCGCCGTTCAGATCACCAGCACGTGCAAGATGTGCTGGTGGGGAAGGCCTACGGCAAGGAACTGGGATTGGGGCACTACCAACTGCTGGACAGGGTTCCAGGCGACTTGGTTGTGAGCAGGCCAAATCAGCCGGTGTGCCGGTTGCCCTGAAATCACTCCATGACAGCGATCAACTCGCTTGCATCAGCATGCTCTTGAAGCAATTTTGAGGTAGGGATTAAGCTGCTCACTCATTAACGAAACTCGCGAACAGCAACGGAAAGCATGAGGGACAGGTGACAAGACAGATGAGCAAGCCAAATGAATTGAAGGGGTGCCCGCTTTTAGCAGGGATTCCACCTGAGGATCTTCGCCGTGACTGCCCGACGGCTCGGATTGTGGCGATCCGGCACCGTGGCACAATCTATCGGCTGGGCGATCCCACGTGCGCGATCTTTTGCGTGCTCAACGGTCAAGTCGCTCTCGCGAGGGTCAACTCGGACGGAACAGCGCTCACCACGGCGGTGTTGAGAACGGGGGAATTCTTCGGCCCAGCGCTGAGTGGTGCCGCTGAAACCGAAGACACGGCGAGCGCGATCGGAGCTGTTTCGATATGGCAAACCCCGAACGATGAGTTTCGGCGCCTGTTGCTGCACCATCCCGCCGTTGCCTTGGAATGTGTATCGCTGCTTGCCCAGCGCCAGCGCCGGATGGAACGCCGGCTCGAAAGTTTCGCGTTCAAACGAACCGAGGCACGGCTCGCCGAAACCTTTCGCGAGTTGTCAGGCGGGTTCGCCGCTCGCTGCGATCATGGCTTCGGAGAACACCTCCGCCTCACCCAACAGGAGTTGGCCGACCTTGTCGGCGCAACCAGGCCGGTGGTCAGCACGATTCTCAACCGGCTCCGTGACAAGGGAGTGCTGGCATACACCCGTGACTATGTGTGCGTGCGCGGGTTCGAAGAGATCGCGAAACTGATCGATTCTTAAATCGATGCGGCACTGTTATCTAGAGAACAGCGCCATCCTGTCCCACCTGGTAGTGTGACCGTACGCTCCCATTGCGAGAGCGGCGGCGTGGCGATTCCGCGCAAACCGACAGGAGGTCACGATGAGCAAAGTCTATCTGGAGATCACGGTGAAGGTGCCCGCGAAGGATCGCGTGAAGGCGGCCGAAGTCTACTCGAAATACAAAGATCCGTTTCTCACAACGATTTGCGGCGCGGAATCCAAGGAGCTCCTTGTCCGTGAAGAGGATGTGCAAGTGCTTCATGGGTTTCATTCATTAGCTTCGGCAGAGGGCTACCTCAAGAGTGCCCTATTCGGCAACGACGTCGTGAGAGAGTTGAAGCCCTACCTTGCGGCGGATCCGGAAATCCGGATTTACGAACGACAATAGAAGTTTCTTTTCGAGTCTAGCCGGTCAACTGATTGCAGCGGCGGCGCTGATACGCCGTCCGCTGGACGGATGCAATAGCCTGAAGAGGATAGAATGCATACATTTACAACCTAGGAGCCTATATGCGAAGGGTCTAGGTGTGACGAGATGAAACGGAATTTGGTGTGATGAGAAAAGGTCGTGACATGATTCTGATCGATGTCGCGGCACGCGCTCTAGGTCAACCCAGATGTCGGTTGTCCTGATATCCCCATTCTTCAGCGAGTTGCGGACCACGTCAGCGTGGATTCTCAGCTTGATGGTGCTTAATATGTTGTCGGAGACTCGCGTCACCTCATGACAGAGGTCTTATCCATGGGAGGTTATCAATGGAACAGTCGAATCGCCCCATCGCCCTTATTGTGGGAGGATCCAGCGGAATTGGCTTTGCCACCGCGAAGCACTTGTTGAAACGTCACATCTCCGTCGTCATCGTCGGAAAATCTCAAGGTAAACTAGAAACAGCGTTGCGTGAGTTGTCAGCGTTTGGGAGGGTTGAAACATTCCACGCTGACTTGTATGCATCGAAGGATGTCCAGCGTGTTATGGCATTCGCCGGCGACCACAGCCGCCCCATCAAATACTTAGTGAATGCTGCAGGGTACTTCAAGCCGACGCCGTTTCTTGATCACACCCCCGAGGACTACGACAGGTATCTGAATCTGAGTCGAGCCCTCTTCTTCATTTCCCAAGCCGTCGCCAAGAATATGGCCGCCAACGGCGGTGGTTCGATCGTGCATATCGGATCCATGTGGGCGCGACAAGCCGTCAAAGCGACGCCGTCCTCTGCCTATTCGATGGCGAAAGCAGGACTGCATGCGCTTACGCAGCATATGGCCATGGAGTTGGCCGACCACAAGATTCGTGTGAATGCCGTCTCCCCGGCCGTGGTACACACTCCGATTTACCAAGCATTCATCGAGCCCAGTCAAGTTGACGAGACGTTAGCTTCTTTCAACGGGTTTCATCCGATCGGCCGGATCGGGACGGCTGACGATGTGGCGCGAGCCATTACATTTCTGCTCAGCGACGAGGCCAGTTGGGTGACCGGTGCGATTTGGGATGTCGATGGGGGTGTGATGGCGGGACGCAACTAATCAGCTGCGGGAAAGAAGCTCCTTTTTAGAGTGCAAACCTGTTACTTATCTAGAGGCATAGCAACGCTGATTCAACAATAGACCAAGAGAAGGAGGTTCATATGTACGAGAGGAAGAATTTGAGCAAGCTCAAGGAACTCGAAACCAATGCCCCCGAAGCCATGAAAGCCTTTGCGGCTTTCGACAAGGCCGCGTTGTCCGGCGGCGTGATTCCGCACAAGTATAAGGAACTGATGGCCATTGCTGTCGCGTTGACGACTCAATGTCCGTACTGCATTGACATTCACTCGAACAAAGCACGAGAAGTGGGTGCTTCTGAACAAGAAATCTCCGAAGTGGTGATGGTCGCTGCAGCATTGCGGGCGGGTGCCGCCATTACACACGGCACACACGCCTTGAAGGGGGTCTGAACCGCGTTCACGATTGTGTGCGACTTATGTACCGTCCCAGCTGCGTCACGAAAGGGAAGCGGAGTATCATGAAGAGCTTCAGGCAGACCGGCGGACCGAGGTGTTCAAGGCCGATCTTCATGCCGGTCTGTCCCAAGGCAGGTTAGGGGCAATAGGTGCCGAACAGGCGATCCCACCAGGGCACGTTGAATCCGTAGTTGCTGTTGATTTCCTGCACATCCGTCGAATGGTGAATCCGATGCATGTCCGGTGTGACGATGACCCACCGGAGCACCCGATCAAAGGAGACTGGTATCCGAACATTGCCGTGGTTGAAGAGGGCCGTACTGTTGAGGACGATCTCGAAGATCACGACCGCCAGCGGAGCCATGCCCAGCACAAGGATCGACAGGGCCTTCACCGCGGTTGAAATGACGATCTCCACCGGGTGAAAACGCACCCCGAATGCTGCCAATAGGTGATGAAATCGAGGGTGATAACTGCCAAGGCGATTTCGAGCTAGGCCGGCCCTTCGACCCAGTTCAAGAGTCCCCAGCCACGGTTCTGGGCCATCACCCCGAGAATGGACAAATACGATCCAACGACCGACCTCTTTCCCATCATAGATCGTAGACAACGCGATCATACTCCTGTTCCCGAGCGTCAGAGGCACGAAACGTAGGATGGATTCTGGCAACCGGAACCATATCCCTCGATTCTTTTCAGGAATTGTAAGCTGCTTCACAGTACGGGTTTGTTCCTGTGAGTAGACTGAGCTGGTCGTGCTGGGACCCGCACGGACCTGTCCACATGGGAGCGTCGAGTTCCCATGATCTGAAAGAAAGGAGGCCTGCTGAGACACCTGTCGTGATCCCGGTCTCGCAACCAGAGAGATAGTACATACTCAATAGCTTATAAAAGGAGCGACGCATGAACATGAACAAGAAGAAAACCGCCATGATCCAATCCGCACTACTCGTTGCCCTGAGTGTGGTAGGGGCACAGACCGTAGGGGCCGAACCAAAAGCCCCGACACTTCCCAACGGCTGGGAAGCCTGCGGAGGGGTGGCCAAGGCCGGGATGAACGACTGTGCCGTCAGAACCAGTCTCCACGCTTGTGCGGGCATGGCAAAAGGTGACAACGAGCCCGATTCGTATGTCTTCTTGCCGAATGGGTTGTGCACCAAGATCGCCAAAGGCACGGTGCTGTCCATCACGAAAGACGATCTCGAAAAGATGAAACAGATGCAGATGAAAAAAATGTAGGACGGCGATCGATCTCTGTTTGCCGTTACGCATTCCACCGCGAACCCGGTATGTTTCTTGACCGGGGCGTGGTTTCCTGGGAACCGCGAGGGGTGCCTAGCATGGAGTCACGCAGGGAACCAGCACTCGCCGGCGAGCGGTGTGCCATCAGAGCGAATCTCAGCAACGATACGTCCGAAAGGGAGATTTTCAATGCACGTCAAGATCAAGAAAAGCGCCATCGTCCATTCCACGCTACTCGTCGCATTGAGCTTGGCAGGAGCCCAATCGGCATCGGCCGCTAAGGTTCCGGAGCTACCTGTAGGCTGGGAGGCCTGTGGCGGCGTCGCCAAGGCCGGGATGAATGACTGTGCCACTAAAGCCAGTCCGCATGCTTGTGCGGGTATATCCAAGACCGACGGAGCGGCCGATTCCTATGTTTTCTTGCCAAAAGGGCTGTGCGAAAAAATCGCGAATGGTGTCGTACTGGCCGCTACGAAAGAGGACCTGGCGAAAATAAAGGAAAAGAAATGAGCCTGAAAAGGATGTAGGTCACCTATCGATGTCTGTGTATAGTTCAACTCCGATCCCGGCTCAGGCCGGGATCGGACTGCGGTCACAACATTATCGTGAGATTCTGGAGGAGCCGCCTCCCGTCGCCTGGATGGAAGCTCATCCGGAGAACTATTTCGGAGAAGGGGGCGCGCCGCTCCGCATTCTGGAGCGGATTAGAGCCCGTTATCCCCTGAGCTTTCATGGAGTCGGGCTCTCGTTAGGTGCCATCGATCCGCTGAATCGGGCTCATCTCGCTAAACTCAAAGGCGTGATCGACCGCTTCGAGCCGTCGTTCGTGTCGGAGCACCTATCTTGGAGTTCCGTCGATGGGCGCTTCTTCAATGATCTCTTGCCGCTTCCGTATACGGAAGAAAGCTTGAGTCACATCTGCGCCAGGATCGATGAAGTCCAGACTGTCTTACAACGGCCGATACTGATCGAAAATATCACCCGGTACCTGACCTGGCGAGACTCCAGCATTCCGGAGGGTGACTTCATGGCCGCAGTCATCCGGCGAACCGGCTGCGGGATTCTGCTGGATCTCAATAATCTCTACGTCAATGCCGTGAATTTCCACCTGGACCCCGTGAAGTTTCTCGAGGCTATTCCACCCGATGCCGTTTGGGAGATCCATCTGGCGGGTTTCGATCATGTCGGAAGATGGCTGGTCGATACCCATGGGCAAGCGGTCTATCCGGAAGTGTGGAGTCTGTATCAGTGGGTGCTCCACCACTTCGGCCCGAGGCCGACACTCATCGAATGGGATACGAACTTGCCGCCGTTGCCTGTGCTGCTCGAACAAGCCTCGCAGGCCGATGTCCTTCTTGGAGCCTGTTATGCCACGACTGCATGAGTTACAGAGTGCGTTCGCCGCAGCCATTGTTGAAGGGAAAAGCTTGCCGACCATCACGTCGATACAGGCTGGGTCCTCGTGGCGAAGTTTAGCCCTCTACCGTCGATTGATTCGAAACAACTACGTGCAGGCACTGACGATTACATATCCAGTCCTCCATCGGTTGGTCGGTGATCGCTATTTCAAAGTGTTCGCGCGCGGCTATCTGAAGCGGTTTCCCTCGACGAGCGGCGATCTGTTCGCGTATGGGCGGCATCTTCAGCTGTTCCTCTTTCAACTCGGAAGTCCACGTCTGCTCATTGAACTCGCCCGATTGGAGTGGGCCTGCCACGAGGTGTATCAGGCTTCCGACTCGCCGCCGCTCGTCCCTGACCAACTCAGCGCGGTGGCATCGGCCGATCCGTCACGCGTAACGTTTCATCTCAACACGGCCGTGCGACTGTTACGCTTGTCCATGCCGGTCCATCACCTATGGCATGCACTGCAATCGGACGATCCCACCACGATGGTCGCTGATCGGCCACTCCCAGATGAGGAGACCGACGTGGTTGTCACAAGGGCCAGAGGGAATATTCATGTGACCGCTCTCGCGGCGCTCGACTTCCGATTGCTGGACGCCATGGCCGACCGGAAGTCGGTCGCTGAAGTGGAACAGATCGCCATGGAATACGATTCCAAGTTCGATTTCTCCAGGTTTTTGGCCTCCATTCTAGAGTTGAACCTGCTCAGGGGGGTCTCCACGGAGGGGCGCACATGACACGCGGCACCGGCTTGTTGACTCGCGCCCTCGATCGGGTCATTCCCATATACCACCGATTGGTCTGGGGGCTGGAGGCCTTGATTCCGCTGTTCGACCTATCCGTGCGTCTGTATCTGGCGCATATCTTTTGGAAAGGCGGGATGGTCAAACTCTCCAGTTGGATGTCGACAGTGATGCTCTTCACCATGGTCTACGATGTGCCGTTGCTGCCTCCTGAGGTTGCCGCCTACGTGACGACCGCCGTCGAATTGGGCGGATCGTGCCTGTTGGCAGTCGGCCTGGCTGGCCGGTGGGCGGCCCTGGCGCTGTTCGGCCTCAACATCGTCGCCTCGATCTCGTATGGACAGGTATCCGAAGCCGCGCGCCAAGAAGCGTTCTATGTGGGGGTGCTGTTTCTGTATTTCGTCCTGAACGGGTCTGGCCGCTTATCGGCCGATTCCCTTGCGGAGTATCTGATTCGACGAAGGCACTCGACACGCATTGCCGAGGGAGATGGGGCCTCACATCCTGTCCTTGGCGGAAGGTAGGGGAGAGCAGGTACATACGGTGGGCGAAGGAGTTCCGATCATGACTCTGGCGAGGGCTCACCGCAGGAGGAATGATAAAACGCAGATTCGAGTCAGGGTCTGGTTTGCTTCTTGAGTATGATATCCCCGTAATAAGCGGTGGCCGACTCGCCGGTGTTGTCGGTATCCGTCATGATGGCGATCCCGGAGATCATGGGCGGCTCTTCCCCAAACGCGAGCTTGTAGTCTTCATAGACGTTGCGCTCTTCCGTCATCCAGGTGTTCAGCTTGGCTGGTCCGCTTTCCACGACAATCATGTGTACCTGTTCAGTGTAGGGGTTGGGCACCGCCGTTCCCACCGGGGCCCGACTTTCCCAGATATAATTGAGCGCGCCGAGCGGTGGATAGCGCCCATAGATCAGCTTGGCCGCTTCGTACTTCGCCTTGCCGAAGAGCCCCACTTTTCCGCTGTCGTACTGAAAGGTGACGTAGATGCGGGCCGGGTAGTCATCGCCGTCTTTTTTCGCCACGTTGCCGGTTTTCAAGACATTGGACACTTTCCATTGCCATTGGATGATGGGGTATTCCTTCGGATCGATCAGGGTTTCTTTCGTATACCCCGACGAGGAGGCCTGACTGGCGGCCTTGACGACCACGCGATCACCGTCTTTCACGAGCTGGTACGTCGTATGCTGAGGAATGTTTTGGAACGTGAGCGGCTTCCAGCCGTCCGGCCAGGGTCCATCCGGCGCAGCGGTCGAAAAGATGCCGACTTCGATGGTGGGAGGAGATCCGGCTTGGAGCCAGGCCGGATCTCCGAGGATGATTCCGACCAACAGGCACGATGCGAGACCGACGATCATGGAAGAATGAGACGCTGTCATGGGTTGGATCCTTTTCAAGTGAAGACGTGAAACATTGTTGTTCATGATGCGCCGCGCTATCGCCGCATCCAGGCAAACAATTTGAGTAAGAGATCTTTGGTTCTCTGCGTGAAATGCGCCTTGCGCCAGAGGTTTACCACCTTTTTGTTCACTTCAGCTTGGGTGGGATAGGGATGGATGGTGGCCGCGATTGTCTTCGCCCCGGCTCCCGCCTTCATGGCGACGGCAAATTCGCCGATCATCTCGCCGGCATGATGTGCCACGATCGTGGCGCCGAGGATCGTATCGGTCCCCTTTTCGATGTGAACTCGGGCAAAGCCTTCGTCTTCTCCGTCCAGGATCGCTCGATCGACCTCGTCCAGTTTGTAGGTATAGGTCTCGACTTCGATCCCTTTTCCCTTGGCATCCCGCTCGTACATCCCGACATGGGCGACTTCCGGCTCCGTGAACGTGCACCAGGGCATGATCAATGACTCGACATTCGCATAGCCCAAGCCGAAGGGATGTGGGAACAACGCATTCTGAATGACGATCTGCGCCATGGCATCGGCGGCGTGCGTAAATTTGTACCGCGAACACACATCGCCTGCCGCGAAGATCTTGGGATTCGTCGTCTGCAATCTGGTAGTCACCGTGATCCCGTTCTTGTCATAGGCGACTCCCGCCGTCTCCAATCCGATTCCCTCCACATTCGGGGTTCGCCCGACTGCGACGAGGAGTTCATCCACCGTCACATCGTACTGACCGCCGTGCGACCCGACCGTCAGGCGCTTGCCACCTTCGGTCTTCTCGACTTGCAGGTGTTTCCCACAGCACAGCAGCTTCACCCCATCACGCGCCATCTGTTGCTCGACGATCTCCGCCGCATCGCGGTCCTCGTTCGGCATGATGCCATGTGCAGCCTCGACTAAATAGATCTGACTTCCAAAGCGGGCGAACGATTGAGCCAACTCGCATCCGATGGGACCGGCTCCGATCACTCCGATGCGCTGTGGCAACTCCGTCAATGAAAAGACCGTTTCGTTCGTGAGGTACCCGGCTTCCTGCAACCCGGGTGTTGGAGGAGCCGAAGCTCGTGCGCCGGTGCAGATCGCCGCTTTCGCAAAGGTCAAGGTCCGATCACCAGATGGTCCGGCGACGTGGATACGATCGTTTCCGACGAAATGGCCGTTGCCGATATAGATGTCTACGCCCAGTTTGGCATATCGATGCGCGGAATCGTTCTGACTGATCCGCGCACGTAACTTCCTCATGCGCGCCATGACGGCGCCGAAATCGTACATCACGCCGGCGGGAATCTCGAGCCCGAACTCCTTGGCGCGTCGGAGCTCGGCCCAGGCCCTGGCTGCTCGGATCACGCCTTTCGAGGGCACACAGCCGACATTGAGACAGTCCCCACCCATCAAATGCTTTTCAATTAGGGCCACTTTGGCGCCCAGGCTTGCGGCCACGACCGCCGTGATCAGTCCCGCCGTGCCGGCTCCGATGACCACGATGTTGTAGCGACCGGTCGGCTCCGGGTTGACCCAATCGGGAGGATGCACGTTGGCGATGAGTTGCTGGTTGTACTCGTCATTGGGAAGAACCAACGACTGCTTGTGCGTACTCATTTCGATGATCCCTGGTAGAGGCTTCATTATTGCGTAGCATCCTTTCTTGTCAATCGTTACTCGAAGACGCATTCATGACGCTGGTTTGGCTGCAAACCGCTTGTAGACGACCGGGATGAGTGCGAGCAGTCCTAAAAGGACAAAGGCCCCGATCACATTCGGCGATGCGATTTCTTTGAGGGAGTTGATGGTACCGAGTTGGCGTCCCGCATAGGCATACACGAAGGATCCAGGAATGATGCCGAGCGCCGTAGCTCCAATGTACGTTCCCGCGCGCACGCGGGTCAGGCCGGAGACCAGATTGACCACGAAGAACGGAAAGAGCGGAATCAGTCGCAACGTCAGCAGGTAACTGAAGGCGTTCTTGGCGAAGCCTTCTTGGAACGGTTTCAGCGATGTCCCAAACTTTCGCTCCACGGTGTCCCGCAACACATACCGTGCGGTGAAAAACGCGAGGGTTGCGCCGGTCGTTGCCCCGAGATTCACGAATACTGTTCCCAGGACGGCACCGAACGTGAAACCTCCGGCGAGCGTGAGAATGACCGCACCCGGCAAGGACAAGCCGGTGACGATCGCATAAGCGGAAATGAAGACACCAACCGCGGCGACATAGTTGGCGTCCGTAAACGCCAGGAGATGAGCGCGATTGTCCTTGAGGGCGTCCAGCGATAAGAACCGCCCAAGATCGAAATAAAAGAAGGCGCCGATCGCCAGCCCGATTACCAGTGCGAGGATCACCTTGCCAGACAGATGCGCCTTCGTGGACCTCGTGGACCTCGTGGATGGGGTATCCTGGCGCAAAGGAGGGATCGGATCGGGTGGCTCAATCTGAGGCTGAGGTCCGTCTGCGCACGGTGTTTCCATCGGTTGGGCTCCCTTCGTGTGGCTGGGTGAAACCAGGTAGAGATTCGGTCGCGGCGCAGGTGTTCTGGAATCATCTTCTCTCAACATGATGTCACGATAACTCACTCACCGTTGAAGTTCTGTGAGCCAGTTCACAGTGTGATAGATAGAAGCCAGCCAGGAGAAAAAACCCATAACACACCGTGATTTGGGAGTTATTTCACGGATATGTCAGTGGGATGACAGCGCCCGCTTGGGAAAGACCGTCCGACCGCAAGAGCCTCCCATCAGGCGATCTATTGCCTTATAAGGGAGAAATCTCTAGATTGATGTTCTGAACCGGCAGGAGATGTGATGGAACAGCCTTCTTCCTCCACGAATAAGCTGTGGTACCTCAAACATATTCGCTTGTTCGACGGGATCTCTCCATCTGAAATGCAGGAAATGGAGAAGATTACACGGATGGAAGAGGTCAAAAAGCGCCAGCCTCTCTACCTTCCCGGTGATCCAAGCAGCAACGTATACCTTCTGAAAAAAGGGCGTGTCAAAATTGCCAATAGCGCGCCCAGCGGCAAAGAGGTCACATTCGACATCCTGGAGCCGGGCGAAGTGTTCGGTGAGCTGGAGGTGTTGGAAGACGCTCCTCGCTCGACATCTGCGGAGACGCTCGATGACACACTGATCTGTGTGATCCCTCGAAAAGACTTCGATCAGTATCTCGCGATGCATCCGAACGTGACAGTGAAGCTCACCAAGCTCATCGGCCTACGGCTGAGGAAAATCCAGAGCCGCGTCGAAGATCTCGTCTTTCGTGACGTGCCGGCGCGTTTGGCTCATCTGCTTGTCGAACTCAGCAAGAGCGACGGCGTGAAAGAGGGCAACGGTATACGCCTGAAGGCCAAGTTGACCCACCAGGAGATGGCGAACTTGATCGGCTGCAGTCGCGAAACGGTGAGTAGTACCCTGGGACAATTCCGTGACGACGGTCTGGTTCGGCTCGATGGTCGTACCATTACCATTCTGAACGAGAAGGGGCTGTCTCGATTGCTTGAATAATCCCCAATCCTCTCGATGGTTCGGTGTTTGGCACAAGCGTTATCATTCACTACTCATACATCATGCCGGCTAACCACTGGGTGGCCGTTTGACATGGCCGCTGACTTGGTCGTGCATAGCGGCGAGGGCCTTCTCGGCAAGCGAATGGTCTTGGCGCGAGGGGAATCTCGTGTAGCGCGATAGCGGAGAGGATATCTGCTCGTACTCCCGCTTCAATGGCCGCGATGACGGTCCAACGTCACTGAATCGCTTGCCCACTTCATAGAAACGTGTTCCGGTGTCGAGCCTTCTTTATCGAGTCTCCACGAGCCTTGGCTCTGAGGGGCAGCCTGCTTCTCCTGCGCGCCATGTTCTTCCCTGCCTTGTCCGTATGATTCCGTCCAGCGCAGATCAGCTCGCGTAGATCGTATGCGAGCAGATCGCCGATACGATCCAACGTGATATCGGCGGCCGGGAATACTTCCAGGATGCTGGGATCGGTTGCATAATGACCCTGGCGAGGAAATACGGTCGTCACTCGTGGTCCCCAGACGTGTTTCACGGCCGTCAGGATGCGCAGCTTGTCGTCCACCAGCACATAATGATCCGCGGGAAAACGCTGCTCGACTTCGTCCAGCTCATGCTCCTTGTGGATGTAAATCAGGATCCTGCCTCCTACCGCGTCGAACAGTCCCGACCGCTCGACCTTGCGCGGCTGGAACACCACATCGCCGTCGGACAGGATCACGGCGGTTCCCCATTCATTGCACCGTTCCACGACATCCAGTGAATTGGGATACAGCCGGTTCGCAAAGGGGTAATTCACCAAGTACGACGAAATCGACAACAGATTATGATCGTGAGGGTGTTCGATTCGATAGCGTTGCAGGGCGCCGAGGTAGTCGGCGTAACCGAGCTCAGCACGCAGCCGCTCGAAGATCGCCCAATAGCGGCGCTCACTGTCGCGCCCGATTTCATGTTCGAGATACCGGCGAAGATCGACGGCCACCCGATCATTGTCGAGTAGTGTATTATCGACATCGAGCAGAAAGACGATCCGTCGTGCCTTCGTCTGCCTCGGCCTTCGTGGTTGGTGTGATCGTATCTTCACGTGCTCCTCTCTTTCCAGAGGCGCTGCCCACCGATGAACGCATGGGCATTGTTCCCAAGTCGCGTATCGCCCGGAAGCTGCCGCAGCTTCTTCGCATTGCCTCCGCCCAGCACGACATAATCGGCGACCAGCGCGGCCTTCAGACGGGTCACGACATCATCGACGGCGTGCCGCCACTTTTGTTTGCCGAGTCGCGCAATCCCGCGCCGTCCGACAAAGTCCTCAAAGGTTTTCCCTTTCTTATACGGCAGGTGCGCGAGTTCCATCGGCATGATCACATGGTCGGTGATCAACGCCGATCCCAGCCCGGTGCCTAAGCCGAGAAAGAGCATCCTGCCTCCCTCATAACTGCCCAAGGCCTGCATGGCGGCATCGTTGATCAACTTAACGGGACAGCGGAAGGCCTTCTCGAAATCGAATCCTACCCAACCAGTTCCCAAATGTTTCGGTTCGGCCAGCACCATGCCGCGACTGATAGGACCGGGGTACCCGATTGAAACCGCGTCATACTTCCAGCCTTTGGCCGCGTTCACCACCGCCGTGACCATCTGCTCCGCCGTCAACTCCAACCCCGAACGAAACTTCCGCACGGTCCGCTGACCGGACGCCAGGATCTTCACACTTGTCCCGCCGACATCCACGACCAAAATCCTCATCGATCATCCTCCCGCGGATTCAACGCATACGTGCAATTTCTCCGATCATGCGTGCTCTTTTGGGCTCTGCCATCCACCGTAGGGTGCGATCTGTGTATGCGATTCGCTCGGCCCCCAGGTTCCCGGTTCGTATTCATGAATCGGCGTCGGCATCCTCAGGATCGGTTCAACCACGCGCCAGCTCGCCTCCACACCGTCCTGGCGGGCGAAGAGCGATGGATCGCCGACCATCGCATCACCGATCAGCCGTTCGTAAGCCTGCATCTCGTCCCCTTGCTGGCGGCAGACGAAGAGTTCGGTTTCATCTCCGATCATTTTGTCTCCCGGAACCTTGGCGCGCGCGCCGATTGCCACCGCCACTCGATCGGGTCCGAGGCGGAAGCGAATATAATTCCGAGGTTCCTTGAACGTTTCGCCGAACACGTTCTGAGGCGGACGCTTCAAGGTCACGAACACTTCGGTGGCTGTGACCGGCAGCTGTTTGCCGGCTCGGATAAAGAACGGCACCCCCTCCCAGCGCCATGAATCGAGATGGACCTGCAGCGAGGCGAACGTTTCGACTTGCGAATCCGGCGCCACTCCCGGCTCGGTCCGATAGCCGTGAAACTGGCCCCGCACCAGGGTCTGCCCGGTGAGCGGGCGCATGCGCTTAAACACCTTGACCCGCTCGTCTCGTAACGTTTCCCCTGCGCCGCTGACAGGTGGTTCCATCGCCAGATTGGCCACGACCTGCAAGAGGTGGTTCTGGACCACGTCACGGATCGCGCCGGTCTCTTCGTAGAAACTGCCGCGGCCGGATACGCCGAACTGTTCCGCCATCGTGATCTGCACACTGTCCACATAGGTACGGTTCCAAATCGGCTCGAGGAATGAATTGGCAAACCGAAAGTAGAGGAGGTTCTGGATCGACTCCTTGCCCAGATAATGGTCGATCCGGAAGATCGATGATTCGTCGAAGACGGTATGCAACGTCCGGTTGAGCCCCTGGGCCGACGACAGATCACGCCCGAACGGTTTTTCGACCATTACCCGCGCGCCACGCGAGCAGCCGGACTTGCCCAGGCCGACGACCACCGTGGGAAACATGCTGGGCGGTATTGCCAGATAGTAGAGGGGGTGCCGTGCGCCGTCGAGTTCCTGCCGGAGGCGGACGAAGGTCTCTTCTTCTCGATAGTCGCCATCGACATACCGCATCAACTGAAGGAGCTTTGCAAAAGCCGTCTCATCGACTCCGCCGCCGAATTGGGCGATACTCTCGCGGGCGCGATCTCGTACTTGCTCAAGGGTTCGATTGGCCTTAGCCACACCGAGCACCGGTACGGTCAATTGGCCTCGCTTGATCATGGCGTGCAGGGCGGGAAAAATCTTCTTGAAGGCCAAATCACCGGTGGCTCCGAACAACACCAGTGCATCGACTTGTGAATCGGTCATGGCTTCCTCCCGACTGAATCGATCAGATTCATATGTGACAGGGACAACGTTTTTCTAGGTTTAAATCCTCCGGCCATCGCCTGTTGTCGTGTTGTCGGTCTTGCCGGTACGTCGGCATCCAGGTGTGCCCGCAGTAATCGCTCACTCCTCCACGACCCGAGCGTATGGCGCTGCTCCGATACCTGTAGATCTACTGCATCTTAGCAGGTGATTTGTAGAAAGACACCGCTGTCGGGGCCGATTTTACAGGTCTGGCGTATCGAATGAAGGACGCGAAGACCTTAACCCAAGCAGATGGCCACATGATGCTTGTCTCGCCCGACAGTCCCTCAGCGTTATTTCGCTTCCTGCAGCGTGCCATCTTTTTTCTCTTTGCCCATAGCCCCTCCCTCTTTATGTGAGATGGCAAGTTGTTCCCACCTGCTCGTACTGTTACGAGCTTTTTCAAAGTGCGGATGTCAGCCACCTCACAACCAGCACAAACTCGCCTCGACGGAAAAGTTCAGTGCGCGAGTTGAGACGGATGGCAGAAAGGTCTGCCGAATCAATGGCTATCGGAGGCGGGGTGCGCAGAGCAGGGAATCGTCGACAATCTTAGCTTAATGGTCCTCCACCGGAGTCGCATCGTGAAGCCCTGTCCTACTTACCTCAGTGGTTTCTGCCAAATGGTTCATTGGTCGCACATCCGAATGTGCTCCAATAGCCATTCTCTGCTCGGTGTGCCGAACAGGGTCGCCACCCCATTGATCACGATAGCCGGCAGAGCCTTAAAGCCAATTGCATTCGCTTCATCCACTGAGAGCGGATGAAGCGTCACGGTCCATGTCGGATACGCCGCCTCAATATCTTTCGCGAGTGAGAGAATCGAGGGCTGTGACAGGCATCCGTCATGGAAATACAAGTCCACTCGCCGCATGGGCACAGCATAGGGCGGCCCAGGTAATGGAATCTGTAAGCTGGGTTACAGGAGTGGGATCAAGGGATTAGGATTGAGCAAGGGGGAGCTGAGCAAATGGGGAATTTTTGGATTCAGATACTGCTGCTCTCACATTGGCAGAAGGGTGCTCTGTAGCCCTTATCATGGAAGGCTGAGTTCAGACACCTTTCGCAACGCTTCCATGAGCGTGAGATCGAAGTTCAAACGATACAGGTTGGCTTGGAGCGCTTCAAGTGTTTCTCCGTGCGCCCAGTGGTCCGGAAAGTTCGGGAGATAGCCTAGGCTCAGGACTCATTAATTTTTAGCATTCCCTCAGGACATGAGATGTGATTCACTCTGGCTGGGGAGGTGGCTATGAGTGACGTGTTCATGTTGA